>MDSZ01154377.1_pt1 | contig 38773 bp, 39 predicted proteins | sample 811201 | NCBI WGS metagenome assembly MDSZ01 (sample SAMN05326647, study PRJNA326480) | marine metagenome | isolation source: seawater | place: Indian Ocean: North | collected 2010
AAAAAAATAAAAGCTCAGCTAGTTTTTTTTCTAATAAAAAAAACAAAAAAATAATTTTTTATAAAGATTTAAAAAAAGTTGTAGAAAAATTATCATTTGAAAACAATTTTTTTTTTATAGATAGTTATAATATTAAAAGAATTAAATTAATAAAAAAACTATCATCAAATATTATAAGCACTGCAGACTATATAGAAAAAATTAATTCAAAATATCTAATAGATCATACTTTCTTAAGAAAAAGAGGCGATCATATAAAAAAAAATCCTAATTCAAAAATTTATACAAGTCAGTTACTTTTTCCATTTACCGGTAATTTACAAAAAAAAAGTAAAAAATATATAATGATAAATTTTGGTACGCATGAATCAAAAAAAGATATTTTAACATCTATAAATTTTATTCATAAGTTAAATTTACATTTAAAATATAAAATTATAATTATAGATAAAAAATTTAATGTTGATTTATTGCATAAATACAAATTAAAAAATATTTCTTTAATAAGATACTCAAATAAATTAAATAATTATTATGCTAAAACCTTTCTATGTTTTGGAGCCTGTGGTATATCTTTGTATGAAAGAAGTTTTTACAACATACCATCTATTTGTAAGCCAGTTGCAAAAAATCAAATGTTTAATTATAAAAATTTTTTAAAAAAAAAATGTATAATCGATTTTAAATTTATAATTTTTGATAAAAAAATCACATTATTTAAATTTAAAAATATTTTATATAATATAAAAAAAAACTTGAGGTACCATTTCTCTACAAAAAAACAAATTATGCAATTAAATGCATTAGTTAAGAATGTTAAATAAAATGTTTAATTTAAATAAATACTTTTTAAAAAAAAAAAAAATTTAAATTAAAAACTTTAATTATTGCTGAAATATCTGCAAATCATAGCGGTGATAAAAAAAAATTTTTAAATTTAATAAAATCTGCTGCAAAAAATGGTGCTGATTTGGTTAAAATACAAACTTATGAAGCAAAAGATATAACCTTAAAAAATGCAAGAGTACATAAGACTAACTTATGGAAATTATATACAAACGCTGAAACTCCATTTAAATGGCACAAAGATGCATTTACTTTAGCAAAAAAACTTAACATTGAGTTATTTAGTACTCCTTTTAGTGTAAGAGCTGTTAAATTTTTGGAAAAATTTAAAGTAAAATTATATAAAATTTCATCTTTTGAAATTACAGATTTATTATTGATAGATGAAATTGCTAAAACAAAAAAGCCCGTAATTTTATCCACTGGTATGGCTACTATTAAAGAGATTCAAACAGCTATAAAGCATATAAAAAAGTATCATTCAAAAATTATTTTATTACATTGTGTATCTGGATATCCAACTTTAGAAAAAAATATTAACTTATCAAGATTTGAATTTTTAAAAAAAAAATTTAATGAATTTAATATAGGGCTATCTGATCATACAGATGATATTAATTCTTCAATAGCATGTTGCGGTCTTGGAGCATGCTTAATTGAAAAACATTATATAGATTCTTCCTCTAGTAAATCTTTAGATAGCAAGTTTTCTATAAACCCTGAAAAGCTAAAAAAATTAATTATGTATAGAAACTTAATTTTTTACACGAATAAAGCAAACTCAAAAAATTTGATAAATAGAGGTGAAGAAAAATCTAAATTATATAGAAGATCTATATATTTGATAAAAAATTTGAAAAAAGGTGATAAGTTGACTTTAAATAATATCTCAACCTTCAGACCATTAAAAGGAGTTTCCTCAAGCAAGATATTCAATGTTTTGGGTAAGAGAGTTAATAAAAATAAAAAATCTTTCTCACCCTTGATGCCAAATGATTATTATTGATGAAAATTTGTATTTTTGGATATTCTAGTTTTGCAGCAAAAGATTTATCTAAAGATTTTAAAAAAAATCCTAATGTTATTTTTTTTTCAAGAAAAAAAAATATAGGACAAAATTATTTTGATCTTACAAAAAAAAATAAGATTTTGTATAAAAAATTGTATGGTAGATACATAGTGGTATTTTTTGCAAGTTATGTTCCAAAAAATGAATATATAAATAATTGGAGCAAAGTTACAAAAATAAATATTGATGGAATTATTAATTTTATATCATCTTTAAAAAAAAAACCTGAAAAAATAATATTTATTTCATCATGCTCCGTATACGGAGAAAACGATAAATTTAATTTTGAAAATTTGTTAAGACCTTTAACTCCTTATAGTATTTCTAAATTGGCACAGGAAAATTTACTACGCATATTTTGTAAAAAATATAAAGTTAATTTAACCATATTAAGACTTGGTTATGTTTTTGGACCCAGTATGTCAAAAAAAAGACTTTTAAAAAGGATGAAAATTAAATTAAAAAATAAAAAAAATTTAAACCTTTATAATAAAAATTTAAATTTAAATTTAATTCATACAGAAGATATAAAAAATGTAATTAAAATTTGTGTACGAAAAAAAAATAGTAGCAATTTCAATGTTGTGAATAAGAAAAAAATTACTCTTTTGCATTATGTAAATACCTTAAAAAAGAAGAAAATAAAATATACATCTTTAAAAAAAAACGAATATTTTTTAAATAATTTTAATAATTCTTTTAAAAAGTTTAAATTTAAAAAAATTGAAGAATCAATAAATGATTTATAATGAAAAATAAAATTTTAATTGTTGGTGGATTTGGCCAATTAGGAAAGTTTATAATTAAAAAACTTCTCTTTTCCCAAAAGTATAAAATATTGGTTATAGATAGAAAAAAAAATAAAAGTTATAAAAATATTGAATATCTGAATTTAAATTTGTCAACTTTAAACAAAACCGATTTGCCAAAAAATATAAAATATTTAATTTTTTTAGCTGGTGTAAATGGTGGACCTGAATCAATAAAAGAAAAGTATGCAAATAAGTTTTTGAAAAATAATTTCTACAATTTAGTTAAATTTTTAGATAAAATGAATACTAATTATTTAAAACAAATTATTTTTTTTTCAAGCGAACAAGTTTATGGAGATGGCCAAACTAATATAAAATCAGGAGATCTATTTGAACCTAAGCCAAAAAATTATTACGGTCTTTCAAAACTCTTAGCTGAGAAATATCTTTATACTTTTTATAAACAAAAAAAGGGGAGAGTTAAAATTGATATTTTAAGATTGCCAAGGGTAATAGATTTATCCACAAAAAATTTAATTTATAATTTGATGCTCAATATAAAAAAAAATAAAAAAATTTTTGTAACAAATTTTAAAGAAAGATTTCATTTTATTTACATTGATGATCTTTTAAAAATATTAGTTAATTTATTGGATAAAAAAAGTAGAACATTTAAAATAATAGATATTGGCACAAAAGATAGAAAATCTTATTCGATATATAATCTAATTAATATAATATCTAAAGTTTACAAAGTTAAATATAAAGCTTCTGCAAGAAATTATAAATATACTCATAATCCTGAAAATATAAAATTGAACTATAAATATTCATATAATACTTTAAGAGAAAGACCTACAAGAACTGTAAAGGATATAATTAAATTAATAAAAGAAAAACATGGATTTTAATTCTATTATTTCAAATTTAGATTTTATTAATATCAAAAGAGAAAATTACAAAAGTGTGATGGATTTATTAAATATTAGAAATAACAATGAAATTAGAAATAAAATGTTCAATTCAAAGATAATCACAAAAAAAGAACATTACAATTGGTTTAATCAAATTAAGTTTTCAAAGAACGAGGATTTTTATATAATTTACTATAAACAAATTATTTATGGAGGATTAGGAATAAAAAATATTAATCTTAATGATAGAATTGTGGATTGGGCATTTTATGTATCACCTGAAAAAAATTTTCCAGGACTAGGTGCATGCATAGAGTTCAAAGCTATAAACTTTATATTTAATAATTATAAAGTTTTGAAATTATTCTGTTATGTATTAAAAGATAATAAAAAGGTATCTAATCTGCATAAAAAATTTTATTTTTTACCTACTCCATTGCAAGACAAATTATTGCATAAATATAAAATAAATATTCCAAAGCATAAAATCAATAGATTCTGCTTAAGTTTTATATCTTGGAAATTGAATTCTAAAGAATTAAAAACAAAACTGAAAATTAATGAATAAAAGATTAAATACAAAAAAAATTAAAAGATCCCTTTTCCTAAATGGCTATGTTGAAATAAAGAACATCTTTTCAAAAAAAACTTGTAATAAATTAATATCCTCTCTTGAATATGAAAAACAGAAATTGTCTAAAAATAAGTATTTTAAAGATGAGGCATCTCAAAGGGGACAAATTATTATTAGAGACTTATTATTTAGGAATCCAAAAGTTTTTTTAAAATTAATCGATAATATAAATATTGTTAAAATTTTAGACCCCTCTTTTGATGAAGAATATATTTTAGATAATTTCATGGCTAGTAGCAGCGTAAAAGTAAAGAAAAATAATTATAAGAGAATTGTTCATATTGACTCTCATATTTCTGTTAATGATCCATCTAATACTTTAGACATTGTTGTTCTTATATGTTTGAATGACTTTAACAAACATAACGGATCGACAATTGTTTGGCCCAAAAGCCATTTGACTGGTGTCAAAATTCAAAAAAACAAAAATATTAACACTGAAAAAATGAAATCAAAAACTTTAAATATTAAGCAAGGTTCGTTAGTATTTTTTTTGGGTCATACTTGGCATAAAATAGGAGAAAATTTAAATGGTAAAGACAGATGGGGTATTTTATTGCATTACAAAAGATGGTGGATAAAACCAGCAACAAATTTTACTAAATGCGGAGAAAAAATATTTAAAATGTTAAATAATAAGCAGAAGAGAATATTAGGTTTTAGCTCAATTTCACCAGAATACAATTTTAAAAAAAATGTCAGAAACCTAAAAACGCTCAGAAAAATTTCAAAAGTGCCTAAATTATATAAAGAAGCCTTAGTATATTAATTAAAATGACTATTTGTATAATACCAGCCAGGCAGGGTAGTAAAAGATTGAAAAATAAAAATATATTAAATTTTTTTGGAAAGCCAATGATTTATTACCCAATAAAAGCTGCAATAAGATCAAAACTTTTTTCAAATGTGTTTGTCTCCACAGATTCAAAGAAAATAAAAGCGTTATCTGAAAAATATGGAGCAAATGTTTTGAAGTTAAGAGCAAAACACCTTTCAGATGATAAAACAAATGTTAAAGATGTATTAAAAGATTTTTTGGTCAATAATAATTTTAAAAATGAAAAATATGTATGTTGTATTTATCCTACAAGTGTGTTGATTAATCCAAATATAATTAGAAAAGCTTATAGCAAATTTAAAAAAGATAATAGCAATATGCTTATTTCATTATGTCCATTTTCTAATCCACCAGATAGAGCGTTCGAAATAAAAAAAAATAATGTAAGATTAACTAACATAGAAAATCAAAATAAGAGAAGTCAAGATTTAAAAAAAAAATATTTTGATACAGGCACTTTGTATTTTTTTAAACTTAAACATTTTTTGAAAAAAAATGAATTATTTCCCAAAAAAATGTCATATTTCTTACTTAATGAGCTGAATAGTCAAGATATAAATACAAAACAAGATATGGAATTAGCAAAAATTAAATATAAATTAAAGAGTAATGTTTAATAACAAAAATATACTAGTTACGGGGGGCACAGGATCTTTTGGAAAAGCCTTCATAAAAAAAATTCTAAAATTATATAATCCAAAAAAAATTGTAATTTTTTCAAGGGATGAATTTAAACAGTATCAAATGTCTAATAATTTTAACGATGATAGACTTCGTTTTTTTCTTGGAGATATAAGAGATAAAGAAAGAGTAACGCTTGCCATGGATGGAATTGATTACGTTGTTCATGCTGCCGCTTTAAAACAAGTGCCTGCAGCAGAATATAATCCTATGGAATTTATTAAGACAAATGTTTTAGGAGCAGAAAATGTCGTATTTTCAGCGATTGAAAAGAGAGTAAAGAAAATTATTGCATTATCAACTGATAAAGCTTCTAATCCAATAAATTTATATGGTGCATCTAAATTGCTTTCAGATAAAATTTTTGTTTCTGCAAATAATCTTGTAGGAAAGAAAAACATTAGATTTTCTGTTGTTAGATATGGAAATGTTTTTAATTCAAGAGGATCAGTTTATCCAATATTTAAAAAAGTAATTGATGAAAAAAAACCATATTTTCCAATTACGCACCCAGATATGACAAGATTTATTATTACACTGGACCAGGGAATAAGTTTTGTTTTACAATGTTTTAAAAAAATGCACGGTGGAGAAATTTTTATTCCAAAAATAAAGTCATTAAAAATATTAAAACTTGCACAAATAATGGATAAATCGAAAAAAATAAAATTTTTAGGTATAAGACCTGGGGAAAAATTGCATGAATTTTTATTTTCTTCAGATGAGACGCCTCTCATATATGAATATAAAAATCACTATTTACTAGCTCCCTCAGTCTCTTTTACACACATTGCAAGAAAAGGTTATGCAATCGATAAATTAGGCGAAAGAGGCAAAAAACTAAAAAATAGTTTTAACTATTCGTCCAATAATAATAAATTTTTGACTAGTGCTGAAATCAAAAAATTAGTATCTGTTGGTAAATTTTAGCAATAATTTAATTAATTTTGATGAATATTTTCTCTTATTCAAAACAAACAATTTCAAATGATGATATTAAAAATGTTACAAAAATTCTTAAGTCAAATTATTTAACACAAGGCCCAACTATTAATTTATTTGAAAAAAAAGTTAGTAAATTCGTTAATGCAAAGTATGCTGTTGCAATAAATAGCGCAACTAGCGGTCTACATTTGGGATGCTTGGCTTTAGGTTTAAAAAAAAACGATTATTTATGGACAGTTCCAAACAGTTTTGTTGCTTCTGCAAATTGTGGTTTATATTGTGATGCAAATATAGATTTTGTTGATATAGATAATAATACTTGGAATATTGATGTTAACTTACTTAGTCAGAAACTAAGAAAAACAAAAAAAAATAAATTACCAAAAATATTAGTTGTTGTACATTTTGCAGGTGAGCCTGCAAATACAGATAAAATATATAGGCTTTCGAAAAAATATAAATTTAAAATAATAGAGGATGCCTCCCACGCTCTAGGTTCTAGACTAAACAAAAATAAAATTGGAGATTGCAAATTTTCAAATTTGACTGTTTTTAGCTTCCATCCAGTAAAACCTATTACAACAGGTGAAGGTGGAATGGTAACAACTAATAACAAAATTTTATACAATAAATTGAAAAGTCTAAGAAGTCATGGAATAGAAAAAAAACAAAATACTTTAAAAAATAAATTATGGTTTTATGAACAAAAATATCTAGGTTTTAATTATAGAATGAATGAAATCGAAGCCTCACTTGGAATTAGCCAACTAAAGAAAATAAATTCTTTTTCAGAGAAAAGAAATAAATTAGCAAAAAGATACAAGAAGAAAATGTTGAACTTACCTATTAAATTTCAAAAGATTGATGAAAAAAATTATTCAAGCTATCATTTGTTTATTATTAATTTATTAAAAAATAAACATATTAAAAAATATGATAAAATTTTCAATTTTTTAAGAAACAAAAGAATTTTTGTTCAAAAACATTATATCCCAATTTATAAACATCCATATTATAAAAAAATATTGGGTGAATTATATTTTGAAAATTGCGAAAATTTTTCAAACTCTGCTATTAGCCTCCCTTTGTACCCATCTCTTTCAATAAAAGAGCAAGATTTTGTAATTGATAATTTAAAAAAAGCATTGACCAAATTCTAAATGAAGATGTTTAGTAGCAAAGCAGAAACTTTAAGCGCTTTATCTAAAAGGAAATTAATTTTTAAAATTCCCAATTTAAATTATTATACTTACAAAGATTGGAAAATTAATAAAAAAAAAATTTTAAATTCAATTCAAAAAAACTATAATAATAAACTAATTGCCTTAAGATCTTCAGCAATAGATGAAGATAATTTAAATAATAGTAACGCTGGAAAATACAAATCTTTTTTAAACATAAGATTTTCAAATAAACAAGTAGAGAAAAAAATAAACGAAATATTTAATTCATACAGAAAATTTAGGCCAATAAAAAATAATGATAAATTTATTGTACAAGAAATGGTCAACAATTTGTCAGTAAGCGGAGTGCTTTTTACAAAGGACCTTGAAACTCAATCAGATTACTATGTTGTTAATTATGACGATGAGACAGGATCTACTGATAGAGTAACATCTGGAAAAGGAGAGTTTTCAAACCGATCTCTTTATATAAAAAGAGATAAAACAAAATATTTAAAGTCAGAAAGATTTAAATTACTAATTAATTCAGTAAAAAATCTTGAAAAAAATCTAAACAATGAAAACTTAGATATAGAGTTTGCAATAGATGCAAATTTAAATACCTATCTTTTGCAAGTTAGAGAAATTAAAAATTTAAAAAGTCCTATAAAATTAAAAAAGAAAATAATTAATATTGAATTAAATAAGGTTTCAAATAAAATTAAAAAATATCAGGAAAAAGACTACCCATCATATTCAGGAAAATTTACATATTTTGGCAATATGCCAGATTGGAACCCTGCGGAGATTATTGGCAATCAACCTAATGATTTGGCATTTTCATTATATAATTATTTCATATCAAAAAATACATGGGTTAAGGCCAGAAATATAATAGGTTATAAAAAAAATAGATTAGAAAATCTAATAGTTAAATTTGGTGGAAGACCATACGTAAATATTAATTTAAGTTTAAATTCTTTTTTACCCAAAGGTTTATTGAAAAAATCATATGATAAAATTGTAGATCATTGGTTATTAAAACTCAAATTAGAGCCCTACAATCACGACAAAATCGAGTTTAATATTGCAACAACTTGTTATGATTTTACAATAAAAGATAAATTAAAAACACAGTTTCCAAAAAAAATAAATAAATTAGAGAAAAAAAAATATTTAAATAATTTAAAAAAATTAACTGTAGGAATAATTTTAGAAAAAAATGGATTTGCATCGTTATCAAATCAGATATCCCAAATAAAAAAATTAGAAAAAATTTTTCTAAAAAAAGATAATTTAAATTCTCCGTTAAACTATTCAAGAGAAATACAAAAAAAAATGAAAATATGTCGAGATATTGGATTATTATCTTTTTCAATTCTTGCTAGATATGCATTTATTTCTATTAGTTTAATTAATTCTTTAGTTGAACTAAATATTCTAAGCGAAAAAAAAAAAAATTTGTTTTTAAAAAGTATAGATAATATCACGTCAGAGTTTTTAAAAGACAGTACAGATTTAAAAAAAAGAAAAATTGATAAAAAAACATATTTTAAAAAATACGGTCATTTAAGGCCAGGAACATATAATCTTACTTCGAAAAAATATGAAAAATTAAACTTTAATGAATTTAGAAATCAAAAATTTACCAAGACTTTATCAAAATTCCAACTTGATGGAAATTCAAAAAACAAAATTGATAAATTGTTAAAGTTGAATAATTTTAAAGGTATAAATTTTGAAAAACTCTTTTCTTTTTTTACAAATTCAATTAAATGGAGAGAAAAAGGAAAATTTATCTACACGAAATATGTAAGTTATATTCTTGATTTAGTAGAAGCATACGGTGAACAATACAAAATTAATAAAAGAGATCTTGTTTATGTCAATATTGAACAGATATTAAAAATAGAAAAAAAAAAAATATCAAAAGTTAAAAAGAAAAAAGAGCTTTTGGGAATAATACTTAAAAATAAACATAAATTTATAATAAACTCAAGAATAAAACTTCCTCAATTAATTTATGATGAAAGTGCTCCCTTCATAATACCTCATATCGTCAGCAGTCCAAATTTTGTTACAAAAAAAATTATTACTGGTAAGATAATTTTTTTAAGGGATGATGATAGTTTTAAAATAGACATCCATAACAAAATTGTTTTAACTGAAAATGCAGATCCAGGCTTCGATTGGATTTTTCAAAAAAAAATAAAAGCTTTAATTACAAAATATGGTGGAGCAAATTCTCATATGACTATCAGATGTGCTGAATTAGATATACCCGCAGCTATTGGAATTGGTGATAAAAAATTTGATGAATTACTAAAAACCAAAAATCAGATAGATCTTGACTGCTCAACAAAAAATATTAATTTATTTTGATATAATGATTTTATGGATAGTTGGATTATCAGGGGTAGGCAAAACTACACTTGGAAAATCTCTTTACAAGGAATTAAAAAAAAAAAATAAAAACTTAATATTTCTAGATGGTGATGAATTAAGAAAAGTATGGGTCAATAACGTTGGTCATTCATTATCTGGTAGAAGAGTAAATGCAGAGAGAATATTTAGGCTCTGTCTGCTTCTTAACAAACAGAAAATAAACGTTATATGTTCTTTAGTTTCTTTATTTCCCGATCTTCAAAAAAAAGCACATAATCAATTTTCAAATTTTAAATTGATATATTTAAAGGCACCAATGAAAGTTTTAAAGAATAGAGATACAAAGGGTATTTATAAAAGGAATAAAATAGGGAAGGATAAAAATGTTGTTGGAATAAACCTAAAATTTCCAAATCCATATAAGCCTCATTTATCATTAAATAGTTATGGGACAAACAATCCGGAAAAAATTATGAAAATGGTCTTAAAAAAAATAAAATTAAAATAATGGATATATTAATTACAGCAATTGTTTCGATAGAAATATTTTTTTTTTTAATTTCTTTAAATATTAGAAAACAATTTCAGTGGTTTATTACAAAGAATAGAGATCTAGATTTAAAATTTAAAAAGGATTTAGTTTATAAATTTAAAAAAAATTCTTACGACACTTCTCTAGGATGGGTTCCAAAAAGTAATTCTTCAAAAGTAGAGTTTATTAAGTCAGCAGGCGAAATCAAAAAAAAATTCAAAATTGTAAAGTATAATTTTTCAGAATATGGACAAAGAAAAAATACTTATAAACCAAAAAAAAAATATATCTCCACTTTTGGAGACTCTTTTGTATTTTGTAAACATGTAAATGATAAAGATACATGGCAAAATTTTTTATCTAAAAAAACAAAATCAAATGTAATAAACTTTGGTGTAAATAATTATGGAATAGATCAATCTTTATTAAGATATTCTTTGATAAAAAAAAATTTAAATACAAAAATAGTAATTATTGGATTTGTTCCAGAGACAATTACTCGAATAAAAAGTAAATGGAAACATTTTTATGAATACGGTAATATTTTAGGCTTTAAACCGTCTTATCGTATAAATAAAAATAATAAGCTGATTTGGGAAAAAAATCCTCTAAAAAATACAAATATTCTATTAGACAATATAAAATTGAAAAATCTCATATCAAAACTGAAAAAACAAGATTATTGGTATAAGAGTAAATTTTCTAAAGATTTGATAAGATTTCCTTATAGCTATTCATTTTTTAAAAATTTAAATAGAAATTCAAAAATATTAATAAATTATATTTTTTTTTGGTTAACTGATAATAATACATATCAAGAGAATGCTTGGAATGTAGTTTTAGAGGAAAATCAAAAAGTTATAAAAAATTGTTATAATAATAAAACAGATACAAATTTACTGAAAAAAATAATTCAAAAATTTATTAAAGATATAGAAAAAGAAAAAAGCATACCGATAATTGTAATTTTTCCCTATAAAATAGACGTTTTAGAACATAAAAAATATAAAAAAAACTATTATACAGACTTTTTCAAAGAATTCGAAAAAAAAGTTAATTGTATTGATTTAACAGAAATTATTTCTTCACTTAGAACAAAAGAATTAAATAAATTTTACCATTCTAATTTTTTCGGGTCACACTTCACTCCAAATGGTAATAGATTTTGTGCCAACTATATTTACAAATACTTAAAAAGATCTAAAGTACAATAATGAAGTCTTACATAGAACATATCCAATCAATAAAAAAAAATTTGATAAATAATCAAGGAATTTTTAGGTCTTCAGCTATATTTCCTTTTTTAATAAATGATGACTTGGATACTCAAATCTCTTTTTTAAGTTATTGGTTTATAAAGAGAAAAATTCGAAATATTAAATTTAGATTAAGTTTAAGGGATGCTCATGGGAAAAAAATTTACTATTTTAAAGATATAATTACTTATACTAAAGTTTTTAATTATTCAGTAAAAAATATATTAAAAAAAATTAATTATAAGATAAACAAATCTAATATTATTGGGTCTATTGAATTAGAGTTTTTTTCAGACGTAAATATGGTTTTCCCTTTTCCAGCAGTAATTATCAATATGAAACATTTTAATAGTTCAACATTTGTTCATACTTGTGGAAGAATTTACAATGATAACAGAGATAAAAAAGAGAATACCAAGTATTTAGTTCCTGAAACAGGTTTTGACATACTTCCAGAAAAGGGATTGAAGCCTTTTTTTGCATTTGTTAATGGAAAAAATAAAATTAAAAATACAGAAATTAAGATTGAAATAATAAATGATGATGGGAAAAAAATTATTAAAAAAATTTTAATCGATATATTAAAACCATACCAAACAAAGTTTAACTTCTTTTTAAATGAATCAGAAAAAGATTTTCTAAAAAACAAAAAAGGTATTGCTAAAATATATCACAATTTCAAAGATTTTTATCCTCGATTTATGGCTGGAAACTTTGAAGAGAATTTAGAGTATACTACGCTTACTCATACTTACTATGATCTTTCAAATCAAAAAAACTTCAAAAATAATATTTGGAAAAACCCAAGTAAGACAAAATATTTTGATAGTTCTGTTGGTGTACCTATATATATGAATGGCAAATCTACAGAATTAGTTATTTACCCAAATATCTTTAAAAAAAAATTTTTATTAAAAATTGGTTTATTTAAAAATGATAAATTTTCTATTTTGTATAAAAAAACAATAAAAAATTTAGAAAGACCGCTTTACTTAAATTTGACAGAAAAATCAAAAAAACTTTTTAAATTAAACAGAAATAAAGTAGAGCTAGGAAAAATTATATGTTCAAACTCTGGAATTATTCCTTCTAGAATAAAATTTGGCTTAAACATTTATAGTGAAAAAAAAGTAAATATTCCATCTAATATATGTTTTAACGCGTTCTTACCAACTAAAAACGCAGAAAATAAGCCAGGTACTTTTAGATGGGGTTTTGTCAATCCTGATAAAGAATTTGAAATTGTAATAATTAACAATAGTTTTTTGAAAAAAAACAATAAGGACGCAAATATAAAAATTAAATTTTGGAATAATAAAAAAAATATTTTTTTACAAAAAAATTTAAAAATTAGAAATCATGGGCTAAAAGTTTTAAAACCAAATAAAAATATATTTAATAAGTATAAACAAAAAAATAATTATTGGTTCACGATAGAATCAGATAACCCATTTCTCAGTGGTTATTTTATTAATTTTAATAAAAGTGGATTAGTTGGAGCAGAACATTTTTTTTAAATATGAATGTACTGATATCTTGCAGGTCTTATTATTTTAAAAATTACAAAGAAAATAGAGACTGTATTGATCAAAAACTTATAGAATGGGTCTTAAAATTAGGTTTAAATCCAATACTTTTGCCAAATGTTCTAGGAAAAAGAGAAAACAGAATTAAATTAAATTCATTTTTAAGAAAAACGAAAGCATCTGCCTTAATCCTTTCTGGAGGTGAAGATTTTGGATTAAATAAAGATAGGGATTTTTTGGAAGAATTTATATTAAAAAAATTTATTAAGGAAAAAAAACCCATTTTAGGAATCTGCAGAGGTTTGCAAGCTATATGTAAATATTTTGGCTCTAAAATTATAAGATCGGATACAAAATTGAGAAAAAAATATAAAATAAAAATAGTCGAAAGTAACCATATTCATACACTTCAAGCTAAGTGTTTTTTTAATAATACTATTAATAAAATTCCGTCAGACTTTAATTTGATTGCTTACAATGAGCTATCTAAAAAAACTCCTTGGATTATTTCAAAAAAAAATGGTTTGTGTGAAGGATGGATGATCCATCCTGAAAGAGAAAAGAAATTTAATTTGTATCTTTTAAAAAGGGCAAAAAAATTATTTTTTTTTAAATGAGAGCAATTATTTTAGCAGCAGGAAGAGGATCAAGACTTAAAAGTATGACAAAAGAAAACCCAAAATGTCTCTTGATGGTTAAAAATAAGACACTCTTAGATAGAATAATTTTAAATTTAAAAAAAAATAAAATTTCTAAAATTAGTATTGTTACTGGATATAAAAATAAACTTATAAAAAAAAAAAATATTAAATTTTTTCACAATTCATTATGGTCTAAAACAAATATGTTGTATTCATTATTTCAAGCAGACGAATGGTTAACTAGACATACTTGCTTAGTAACATATTCGGATATAATTTATAATCATCATGCTATAAAACTTTTAAAATCTGACAAAAATTCTTTTTCTATAATTTCAATTTCAAATTGGAAAAAAATATGGAAGTTAAGGTTTTCTAAGCCTTTAAGTGATTTAGAGAGTTTTAAAATTACTAAAAATAATATTTTATTAAATATTGGCTCAAGAGAAAAGAATTTGAAAAACATTCAAGGTCAGTACTCAGGTATATTTAAGATTTCACCTCCAATTTGGAAAAAATTTAAAAAAGTAATGAGAAGAATGGATAAAAAAAAATTTTACAAATTAGATATGACAAATTTTTTTAAAATACTATTAAGAGAAAAAATTAGAATAAAAATTGTGAAATTTGATAAAAATTGGTTTGAATTTGATACTAAAACAGATTTAAAAGCTTATGAAAAATTATAAGGAGCTTATAATTTATAATCAATTAAAAAATATTAATAAAAAAAAAAAATTTAATTTATTATAACCACCAAATAGCAAACAAATCTAAATTTAAATATTTTAAAAAAAATAATTATAATATTGCAAAACCTTATGGCTTGAATAAAAAGCAGATTTTAAGTGATTACTTATACTTGTGCAAAAGCTACAACTATTTTTTAAAAAAATTATCAAACCAGCTAAATATTATACACTCTACAAATAATTCAATTAGATATTGGGAAATAATTATTGGCCATTGGCTTAGAAGTTTTTTATGGACAATTTTCAATAGACTTCAAACATTGGAATTAATTAAAAATGAAAATAAAATTAATAAAGTCTTAATTTTTGACACATCAGAATTAGATTTAGCAATAAGTGATAGTTTTGATCTTAATATATTGGCAAATAATGATTATTTTAATGCATTAATATTAAGTAAAATTATAAATCAAACTAATATTTTTAAATTCAAATTTTTTAAAAACAAAATAATAAAAAATAATTTTCTTAATATTAAAAGAAAAAAAACAAACACTTCATTTGCTAAAAAAATATTAAATTTCAAATCTTCAAATATATGTTTTATGGATACTTATATGCTTAGACATCAAAGTATATTATTAAAATTATTTACTAATAAGGTTCCTTCTTTTTTTTTTAATTTTAACCTAAATGTGAAAGAGAGAACAAAACTAGATATTTATAAAAGACAAAAGTTAATTTTAACAAATGAAAAAAATGATAAATTTCATATTATAATTTCTGAAATAATTAAAGATTTTCTGCCAAAATCTATGATTGAAAATTACTGGAAAATTATAGATGAAATTATAAATGATAAATACTTATCAAAAAAAATTAAAATTATTTTTACCACAAATTCATTCGGTAAAAGCGATAAACATAACTTATGGATTGCAGAAAAAGTAAGTCAAGGATCAAAATATATTGTTGGACAACATGGATTTGGATATTTAGAAAGTTATGATAAGGAGAGCAGAGTTGAATTCAGAACTTGTGATAAATTCATAAGTTGGGGTAATAAAAAATATTCAAATAAAATTTATCCTTTATTTAATTTTAAAACATGGGGCGCAATTAGAAATTATAAAAAAAAAAATAAAAAAATTCTGATAATTACTAGATCTGTTGGGACACAAATCACACATTATGACAGATGGTACATGGGAAAAAAAATATTTCAAAAAACAAAAAATTTTATTCAGAATATTAACAATATTTTACAAAAAAATATCGTCCTCAAACTTCACGATAACTATAAACGAAATATATATCCCGACTTTGATCTTTTTTTAAAAAACAAAAAAAACTTATTTGTTAATCAACATTTAAATTTTTTTGATTTAGTCAAAGATGCCAAAATAGTTATTTTTAATGACTATTCGACTGGTTTTTTGGAATGTTTATCTTTAGATATTCCAGCAGTTTGTTTATTACCTTTTGATTTAAATTTTATTCACATCAAAAATCAAAATGATTTTGAAATTTTAGCCAAAAATAGACTTATATTTTATCATGAAAACGAGCTTGCAGATTTTATTAATCATAATTATGAAAATATTAATACTTGGTGGAATTCAAAAGAAATTAGAAAAGTTAAAGAAAATTTCTGTATTAAATACACAAAAAAGAGTTATAAAAGTCTGTTTAAAAATTTGAAAATATTTTCATCTAAATTAAGCTAATTTACTTACAATAACTATGAATAAGAGAAATTCAAAAAAAAATATTTTGTGGAGCAGCCCATCATTACTTCCACGTAAGATTGTATTTATTGACGGTGTTACAAGATCTGGAAAATCAATGTTAGGACCTGTAGTTAGCAGCTTTACGCGCACTTACCCAATGCAACAACAAACTTTATTAGATAATTTGTTACCCATGTATGAAAAAAATTCTATAAAAAAAGATATAATATCATCCTTGTTAAAATTTTACTTCAATAAAAACGTCTATTATATAAATATATCTAGAGAAATAAATCTTAGGCCCAAAGATAATAGCAGTTTTGTAAATAACAAAGATTATAAGAAATATCTAAAAAATTTAAAAATTGATGAAGGCGATCATATAATTAAAGAAATACAAAAAAAAAATTATTATCCGATTTATATGTCACATGATCTATTGTCTATGTTAAAAAAATTTAATAATTTAGAGTTTCCTTATAAGTTAATACATATTTACAGGCATCCTGTAGATAATATTTTTTCTTTTTTTAAAAGGTACCAATTGAGACTTAGCTCTAAAAACAATACTAAATACAACATAGATGATCCAAGAATCCATCAAATGATGATAGAAAAGAATGAAAGGTTATTTCCTTACTATACTCATAAAAATGAAAAAAAATTTTTAAGCTTCAATTTTTTTGAAAAATCAACTTTTTATTATCTTGAGAGTATAAAAAACTCAATTCGTTCTTACAAAAATCTGAAAAAAAATTTAAAACAAAACATATTATTAATTAGATATGATGATTTTGCTGAAAAAACATATTTAGAAATGAATAAAATTTGCAAGTTTTTAAATGTAAAAAAAACAAGTTATACAAAAAAAATTCTTATAAAAAATAATTTACCGAGAAAAATGTATCCCAATGAAAGAGAATTTAAGTTAGAACAAATTAGGAAAAACGTTAATAAAAACCTATTTAGTAATGTTATACGTTTGACAAGAAAATATGATAAGTCTAAATTTTTTATTTAATATATTAAATGAAAGAAAATAACTTAATATTGTTAAGTATTTGTATTCCAACTTATAATAGACCTCAACATCTTGAAAATTGTTTAAATTCAATATTAATTAGTAAAAAAAACTGCAAGAATAAATTTAAATTTGAAGTTTGTATTTCTGACAATGGATCAAAACATAATATAAATAAAATTGTAAATAAATTTTCTAAAAAATTAGTAATTAAATTTCATAAATTTAAAAGAAATTTAGGAATAACACCTAATTTTTTGAAAGTTGTAGATATGGCAAGTGGAGAATTTGTTTGGACTATAGGAAATGATGATCTTCTTTTACCTATTACTTTAGATAAGATAAGTAAATTAATTAATAAAAATTTCAATACTGACTACTTTTTTATCAATTCTTATAATCTTGATTATGAATATCTAAAAAAATTTAAACAACCGTTTAATACTAATAATCTTCCAAAAAATATGGAAAGGTTTTCCAAATTAAAAAAAAATAAAAAAACAAGTTTTTGGGACCTAATTGATCCAGATGTATCCTTCGATTTTTTACTAGGAATGTTTTTCTCTTTATTTAGAAGAAAAATGTGGAATGAAAATATAAAATATTTGAATATGAAAAATGTTAGAGATAAAAGATGGATGTCCACACCTGACAATACCTATTTTAATACTATAATTTTTGCAAATGCTTTTAAAAATTCAAAAGCTTATTTTCAATCAAAGCCTTTAAGTGTAAATTTGTCAGGTGTAAGAGAATGGGATGTAATGTATCTTTTTATTTCAATAGTGCGAATTCCTGGAATACTTGATTATTATAGATCTCGTGGGTTACCATTTAATAGATATTTTTATTGCAAAAATTTTGCTTTAAGAAATTTCGCTTATTCTATGGGAAAAATTTTGTTATCCAAGGATACAAAAGGAAAAGCATACTTCAATTTTTGGAAGTATTTTGTACAAAATTTAATCTTTCCAAATGTTTATATCTCGTTAATAAAATATTGTTTATTAAAATTAAAAAAACTTTTTTCTAAATGAAAATTTTAATTGTTTGTGCGGGAGATAAGTTAAATAATTATGTTTCTTTAAATATATTAAAATATTTAATAAAAAATTTTTCAAGAAAAAATATTATTAGTGTTTGCGTTGTTGATGGAAATAAAGAAATAATCAAATTATTGAAATTAAAAAAAATTTTTTACATAGATAAAAATATAAAAACATTTTTAAATAATATAGAAAGGAATGAATTTCAGTGGTTATTAAATATTTGGGGACCGATCATTTACAAGAAAAAAATTCTAAAAAAATTTAAAAATAATCTAAATTTACACCCCTCATTTCTACCATATGCTAAAGGTAAAGATCCGTATGTTTGGACAATACAAAAAGAATTTCCATTGGGTATAACTATACATGAGATGAATTCTAAAGTAGATAATGGTGAATATTTTATCAGAAAAAAACTAAAAATGAAATTTCCATTTACTGGAGGAGATGTTTTTAATTTAACTTTAAAATCTTGTGTGAAAGAATTTATCAAAAATTGGCCAAATATACTCAAAAAAAAAATACGAAAAAAAAAATATCTTTTAAACAAAGGAAAGATATTTAAAAGAAAAGATTTAATTGCAGATAATTATATAGATTTGGACAATAAATCAAATATAACAAATAAAAATTTTGTATTAAAAATTCTCAGTCAGGATTTTAAATTTAATAAAATGCAAATAAAGTTAAACAATAAAATATTTGATACAAAATTAGTTTTAAAACAAGCAAATAGAAAAAAATGGAAATAAAAAAAAATATAAGATTATTCCAACCAGTTTTGGGTAAGCCTGAATTAAACTCTATTAAGAGGGTCTTTAATAAGTCTTGGATAGGATATGGTGAGGAAGTTAAAAGATTTGAAAAAGAGTGGAGCAAAAAATTTAATGTTAAAAATAGTATAGCTGTGAATTCATGCACAGCTGCTTTGCATTTAGCCCTTCTGTGTAATGAATTTAAAAAAGGAAAAAAAGTATTGGTGCCAGCAATTACCTTCAGTGCAACTGCTGCAGCTGTTTTATATTGTGGCCTTGAACCTGTTTTTGTAGACATTAATAAAGACGATTTAAATATAAACGTAGATGATATGAAAAAAAAATATACAAAGGATTGTGTTGCAGTTATGCCAGTTCACTTTGGAGGTCATCCTTGTAAAATGGATGAAATTGTCAATTGGGCAAAAAAAAAAAATGTAATAGTTATAGAAGATTGTGCGGAAACATGTGGAGGTTATTACAAAAATAAAAAACTCGGCACTTGGGGTGATTATTCATGTTTTAGTTTTGAAGAAAAAAAAATGATGACCACAGGTGATGGAGGAATGATTTGTACAAATAATTCTACGATGGCTAAAAAACTAAAATCATTGAGTTTTCACGGTTGGGATAAAGATCCTCTAGAAAGACATAATCAGAGATTTAAAAATAAAAAAGATAAAACCAAACATAATCGTCATTGGTATTATGAAATTAAGAGATTAGGTTTTAAGTATAATATGAATGATTTAGAAGCTTCAATTGGACGAGTCCAATTAAGAAGATTATCTTATTTAAATAATTCAAGAATTAAACTATTAAAAAAATATTTGAAAAATTTAAAATATTGCATAAATTTAAAATCAACTTTTCCCTATAATTTAAAAAATTCATCATATTGGATGTTTTCTATTAGATCAGCTAAAAGGGATGAATTAATAGATTTTTTTAAAAAAAATAAAATCTCTACAAGTGTACATTTAATGCCGCTACCACTGCATCCTTTGTATAAAAAATATAATTCAAAGATACCAATTGCAAAAAAAGTTTGGAAAGAAATAGTATCTTTACCATTGCATCCAAATTTGAAATTTTCTGAGATAGATTTTATTAATAAAAAGTTAAAAGAATTTAGTTTAAAACATAGATAAATGTTTTGTAAAAATTGTTATAGTAAAAGTTTAAAAAAAGTTTTCAAAATTGGGAAACAGCCAATTAGTAGTGTTTTTTTTAATAAACCAAAAACAAAATTAAAAAAATATTCTTTAGATTTGTATTTATGTAATAAATGTAAGCTAGTTCAATTTAATAAGTTGCCCCCATTAGATGATATGTATGGTTTAACATATGGTTATAATACATCATTAAGCCCTTTAATGGTAAATCATATGAAAATAAAATATAAATCAATTAAACGAAAATATCCAAAATTAATAAATAAACAAATATTAGATATAGGCTCAAATGATGGAACATTTTTAAATTTTTTTCATACCAAAAATAGAAAAAATCTTTATGGCATTGATCCATCTTCAAAAAAATTTATAAAAAATTATAAAAAAAATATAAATGTAATTATCGATTTTTTTTCAGAAAAAAACTTAAAAAAATCAATTAATAAACTGAGCTTTAAAAAAAAATTTGGTTTGGTAACCTCATTTGCAATGTTCTACGACATTGAGGATCCAAATAATTTTTGCAAGGATATATATAAAATTTTAGATAAAAATGGTTTGTGGATTTTAGAATTTTCATATCTGCCATTGTTGTTTAAAAATTTAACATATGATCAAATTTGTCACGAACATGTAACATATTATTCATTAATAACTTTTCAGAATGTACTAAAAAAAAATGGCATGAAAGTTATAGATTTAAGTTTTAATGAAATAAATGGAGGAAGCATCGAAGTTGTTTGTGCAAAGAATAATTCAAGGTATAAAATATCAGATATTGTCCAAAAAACTATTGAAAATGAAAAAAAAATATCACCAAATATTTTTAAACTATTTCAAGAAAGAGTCGAAAATATTAAAATTTCTCTTAAAGAAATAATAAAAAATATTAATAAAAAAGATTTAATTGCTTACGGTGCGTCAACTAAAGGAAATATAGTTTTAAATCATTTGAAACTAACAAAAAAAGATATCTCTTACGTTTGTGATGCCAACCCTTATAAATTTAATAGATATACCCCTGGTTCAAATATTAAAATAATTTCTAAAAAACAGATGAGAAAAATAAATCCTAAATTTTTGCTCGTTCTAATTTGGTCATTTAGAAAAGAAGTAATCAAACAAGAAATTAATTATATCAAAAGAGGTGGAACATTAATATTCCATTTGCCTATGATTCATTACGTCAATAAAAATAATTATAAAAATTACTTAAATAATGATTTTGAAAGCATGTCATACTCAATAAATTAATATGTTAGAGCTAAGTTTTTTTAAAAACAAAAAAATATTTATAACGGGTCATACTGGTTTCAAAGGCTCTTGGTTAACATTCATTTTATACTTATGCGGTGCCAAGATAACGGGATATGGACTTAAGCCAAAACATAAATTCGATAATTTTTATCTGTTAGGATTAGATAAAAAAATTAAAAATTATTACCATGATATAAGAGATAAAAAAAAAATTCGATTTGCCTTGAATAAAAATAAACCTCAAATTATATTTCATTTAGCTGCACAATCCTTGGTAAAAAAATCTTATGTATCCCCACATTATACATTCTCTACAAATATAATTGGAACTTTAAATATTTTAGATGAGCTAAAAAACCAAAAAAACTTAAGATCTGCAGTCATTATTACATCTGATAAATGCTACAAAAACAAAGAAAAATTGATAGGATATTCTGAAACTGATGAATTGGGTGGTGATGATCCATATAGTGCCTCAAAGGCTGCATGCGAAAATATTTTTTATTCGTATTATAAATCTTTTTACAATAGCAAGTCTAAATTTGGATTAGCCTCTGTTCGTGCTGGAAATGTTATAGGGGGTGGAGATTGGTCTGAAGATAGAATTATTCCTGATTTCATTAGAGCCATATGGAAGAAAAAAAAATTTGTAATAAGAAGCCCGCACGCTACAAGACCATGGCAACACGTATTTGATCTTTTAAGCGGATATCTTCTTTTAAGTAAAAATTTATATTATAATCAGAAATTTAGTGGATCTTGGAATTTTGGTCCAACAAAAAAAAAAATCACAGTAAAAGAAATAATTGAAAGTTTAAAAGAAGAAATGAACTCAAATAAAAAAATTTATTTTAAAGCTAATAAATTAATTAAAGAAACAAATTTTTTAAGTTTAAAAAGTAAAAAATCAAATTCACTTTTAAAATGGCATCCTAAGTTAAGTATAAAAAAATCAATTTCCTTAACAGGAAAATGGTATTTTAATTTTTTAAACAAAAAAAATATGCAAACAATTAGCAAAGAACAAATTAAGGAATTTTTTTATGATTGAAGGTGTTCAAATAATACAAAAGAAGCAGATTATCGACGAAAGAGGTAAAATTATGCACATGATCAGAAATGATGATAAGCACTTTACTAAATTCGGTGAAATATATTTTTCATATACTCACCCCAACACAGTAAAAGCTTGGCACTTACATAGAGAAATGACAGTAAATTACGTATGCATTCACGGAAAAATAAAACTCGTTTTATTTGATGATCGTAAAGAGAGTAAAACAAAAGGACAATTACAAGAAATATTTTTGACTACAGAAAATTACAGCTTAGTATCTGTTCCACCAAAAATTTGGAATGGCTTTAAATCGATGGAAAACAAGTCATCAATAATTGCCAATTGTTCAGATATACCTCATGATCCTCACGAAATGATGAGAAAACCTTTTAATGATCCATACTTTAAATATGATTGGGCAATAAAAATAAAATGAAATGTATAATTTTAGCTGGCGGCAAAGGTTCTAGACTATCTGAGTATACTACAAAAATTCCAAAGCCAATGGTTAAGATTGGAAATAAACCTATTTTAGATCATATAATAAACTATTATAATTCCTATGGTGTAAAAAAATTTATTATTGCTGCAGGTTATAAATATAAAATTATCAAAAATTATTATAAACAAAAAAAAAAAAATAATATTGAAATTAAAGTTGTAAATACTGGTTTAAATACTTTAACTGGCAAAAGAATTAAAAAATTAGAAAAATTTTTTTCAAAAGATGAAAATTTTTATTTAACTTATGGAGATGGTGTCTCAAATATTAATTTAAAAAAAGTATATGAACTTCACATTAAAAAAAAAGCAATTTTAACACTAACTGCTGTACATCCACCAGCAAGATTTGGTGAGCTGAAAATAAGAGATGGAAATCTCATTAGCTTTGAAGAAAAGCCACAATTAGTTGATGGATGGATAAATGGCGGTTTTTTTGTAATTAATTCATCTATATTTAAAAATCTTACTAATAAAAATGTTATGTTAGAAAGAGAGCCAATAAAAAAAATTGTTAAAATTAAAAAAGCAGCATCCTATCAACACAATGGTTTTTGGTATTGTATGGATAATTTAAGAGATAAAGAAGTTTTAGAAGAACTAATCAAAAATAAAAAAGCTTCATGGATAAAAAAATAAATGAATATATTAATTGCTGGATTATCTGGATATCTGGGTGGAAGAATAAAAGAATATTTTAGTAAAAAAAAAATTAGAGTTTTTGACTATAAAAAAAAAATTCCTAGCAAGGTTGACTTTATTATTAATGTAGCAGGACCTGATCAAGATTACTGTAAAAAAAATCCATCTCTTTCAATATCGAAAAGGCTAAAAATTAATAAAGATTTAGAAAAAATTATAAAAAAAAAAAACGTTAAAAAATATTTCTACATATCAACTATACATGTTTATAAAAAAAAAAAATTAATAAACGAAAATTCGCAATTAAATTTAAATGAACCATATGCACGTTCTCATATAAGTTCAGAAGTGTTTGTTGTTAGTAAAATAAAAAAACACTGTGATATTTTGATAATGAGAGTTGCAAATTGCTTTGGTTATCCTATGACTACAAAAAGCAATTCTTGGAAATTAGTTGTAAATAATATTGCTAAAAATATACATTATAAAAGATCTATAAACATTACATCAGAAGAAGATTTTTACAGGGACTTTATAGGCATTGGTATTTTGACAAAAAACTTACATTATTTTCTAAAAAATAAGAATCAAAACGATATTATGAATATCTGTTCAGAACGCCCAATGTTGATTAGCAACTTGTGTAAAAAAATAAAGAAAACATATGAGAAAATTTATAAAAAAAAAATTACAATCAAATCTAATTTTAAAAAAAGAGGCAAATACTCAAAAATATACTCCAAATTTAAAATTAAAAATCTAAGAATTAATTATAAAATTGTATTTCAAAAAGAATTAGAAGATTTATTAAAATATAGTTATAAGAATTTGAAAAAAATTGAGAGAAATAATAATTATAAATTATCTTAAAATTTAAAATGAAAACAATAATTCTTGGTAAGAATAGTTATATATCTAAAAAATTAAAAAAAAAATAAAGAACTCTGAATGTTTTACTATAAAGGAGTTTTTACAACAGAATTCTAAACTAAAAAAATTTGATATAATTATCAATTCATTTTTTCCAGTCACAAAACTAAATAATATTAATAATTTTCAAGAATTTACAAATAAAAGTATAAGTGAATTATCAATTTTATTGGATAAACTAAAATTCAAAAATATTCGAAAGATAATTTATACAAGCTCATCTTCCGTTTACAATCTTAATATTGATAAACCTTATGACTCTCAGAATAGAAATCTTTATGGATCATATAAAATAGCCTGTGAAAATCTATTACATGAGGCAGCAAAAAAAAATAATTTTAAAAATTATACCATAGCCAGGATATATAATATTTATGGTGGCAAGGAAGAGTTTTCAATTATTTCAAAAATCGAAAAAACTATAAATAAAAATAAACAGAAAATTATAATATACAACAATGGAGAGAGTGTTAGAGATTTTATTTTTATAGATGATGTGTGTAAAATTTATAAACAAATACTAAAGACTAATTTTATTGGAGATTTGGATATTGGAACTGGTGAGGGAGTGAAAATTTTAAATTTGTTAGAAAATTTGAAAATAAATAAGAAAAAAATAGTTTTCAAATCTTCTTCTCAAAAAAATTCATATTCGATAGCTAATACAAATAATCTCTCAAAACTTATAAAAATAAACAAATTAAAAAAAATTGATAAATACTTAAATATTAAAAAAAACAAAATTGAAAAATACAAAAGAGAAACTACAAATAAAATCCTCGGTTCTGCAATATATGGTTGTGGTTTCTCTGGTTTAAAAATCGCTAAAGAGCTTTTAAAAGTTGATAGAAAAAGCATATCATTTTTTATAGACGATGATCCTTATAAAATTGGAAAAACTTACTTTGGAATAAAAGTTATTTCATTTAGTTATTTGAAATTTATTTCATCTAATTATAAATTAAAAAATATAATATTTGCCATACCATCATTAGATGAAAAAACTAAAATAAAGATTTTAGCTAAATTATATGGTTTATCACTCTCGGTAAGTTTTTTACCTGAAAAAAAATTCTTTGAAAATAGAAATGTTGAAAAAATATTTTTACAAGAATTTAATTTAGAAAATTTACTAAATAGAGATATTTATAAAATATCATCTCAAATTCTTGAAAAATTTAAAAATAAGAGAATTTTGATTACAGGAGGCGCAGGAAGTATTGGATCTCAAATTTGTATAGAATTATTAAAATCAAAACCTAAAGAAATTATTTTGTATGATAATTCCGAGTATAATATTTTTAAAATTGATGAAAAATTAAAAAAAAATAATATAAAGTTTATTTTAGGAGATATAAATGATCCTGAATTTCTAAAAAAAATTATAAATAAAAAAAAAATAGACTATTTGTTTCATGCGGCAGCATATAAACATGTAAAATACTGTGAAAAAAATGTTTGTGCCGCTGTAAAGAACAATATTTTTGGAACATTAAATGTACTTAATTCAATAAAAAATACAGACATTAAATTTGTGTTTGTTTCAACTGATAAAGCAGTAAATCCAAAAAATGTCCTTGGAATGACAAAAAGAATTGCCGAGATACTAATTGTGGGGAAAAATGACGAATACGCTTATAAAAAAAATAAAATTCAAATTGTTAGATTTGGAAATGTTTTGGGTAGTGCCGGCTCTGCTATACCAAAATTTATAGATCAAATTAGAAATGGAAAGCCAATAACAATTACTGATTTGAAAATGAAAAGATACTTTATGAATATTTCTGAAGCTGCAAATCTTGTTATAGAGAGCACTGGAATTAGAAATAAAAACAATCAGATCTTCATATTAAAGATGGGTAAGCAAATTAAAATTATAAATATTGCAAAAAAACTATTTGAATTTTATAAAAATAAAGATCAAAATTTTAAGTTCAAGATAACAGGAAATATAAGTAATGAAAAGATCGGCGAAAATTTATCTATTTCAAAAAAAAAAATAGCTACAAACAACAAGAAAATTTTTTTAGTCAATGAACCAACTTGCCAAAAAAAATATTTTAATCAATTTATTACCAAGTTAAATAAAACCTGTTTAACAAATAACAATGAAATCTCTCTTAAATTATTAAAATCTTTTTTTAAAAAATATAATTAGATTTATAATATTAAAAATATATTGACATTATTTTTGAGAAGCTTTCAAATAAATTTTTTTTATTAAAATTTTTTTTTATTGTAAAGTAAGCACTTTCTCTTTTTTTATTTTTAAGAACGATATTTGTATGGTTGTTATAAATAGATATAATTAATTTTTCAAAACTATTGTCATTTATTTCCTTATAAACTATTCCATTATTATTATTTATTAGTTCGATATTACCAGAGATATTGTTACAAATTACAGGCACGCCACAACTCATTGCCTCCATATTTGAAAAAGACATTCCTTCTGATGAGCTTAAATTTATTAAATAATCAATATTGTTTTTTTTTATAAAGTCATAAAAACTTGGTATCTTTTTAATCAAATTGAATTCAATGTTACTCGAACTGTTTTTAAACTTACTCTCTACTTTTTTTTGATATTTTCCTTCTCCAATACATGTATATTTAACTTTAATTTTAGGAAAGGCTTTGGCAAAAGAAATAATTAGATCTGCAATTTTTATGGGATTTTTTACTTCAATTAACGAACCACAACTTACAAAAGAAATTTCTTCCTTGTTATTTTTGCTAATATTACAAAAATTTTGAGGGTGTGCTCCGAGGTAGGATTTAATTATTTTATCACTATTTATAAACTTGCCATTAAGTAAGATTTCCTTTTGACGTTCATTTAATATTAAAACTAATTTTAATGAACTAAATTTTTCTTTAATAAATGGCACAAAATCATCATTAATTAAAAAACCATTTAAATCACTACCCAAAGTTCGTGAAAACGAATTTTTAATTCTCAAATTGTTAAATGTTAATAAAGTAAAATTTGACCAAAAAGAGTAGAAAATATCATTTTCCAAATCAAAGTTATTTTTTTTTATAAATTTTTCTAAAATTAATGATTGAGCTTTCTCAAAAATTATCATTTTAATTTTTTTTAAAAAAAATGGTTTTTTGGCTTTGAGTAATTCCAACCATAAATTTTTGCTAAATATTACCCGTATAATTGTAAAAAGATTTGATATTAAAAAAATATTTTTAATTAATTCAAAATTAAAATAAACATTTGGTGTGTCAAAAAAAGTTCTTCTTATTTCTGTTCCTCTTTTGAAAGGTATCACATTTACCTTATTAAAAATCTTTGATATATTTTGAATTTCATCCTCTATAAATGGATTATCATTACCTTCATATGGGTAATCATAAGTAAATAAGTTTATAGTTTTGTTAATTTTCTTCATGTAAAAATTTTTTTTATTAAATGTCCTATTATTTTTATTTTAAGTAAATTAGATTTTATTAAAAAAATATTTCTAAAAGATTTAAATTTTTTATTCTGAGTTATATACAGTTTAATTCTTAAATAATTATTTCTCTCTTGAATATTTTCACAGTACTTAAAAAGTTTCTTATTTTCAAATGAGTATTTGTTAAAATTTATCCATTTATCCATGTCATTTACTCTAAAATATAAATATTTTTCCGATGTATTGTCATCGTGAATTAGATATGTTGCCAAAGGTTTATTGATGCATGAAATTTTGCAGTTTAAAGAAATTTTAAAAAATAAATCAAAGTCACTTATAATTTTATATTTACTGGAGAAACCTCCGTATTTTAAACATGTTTCTTTTTTCATTAAAACGGTTGATAACGAAATAGGATAATTCTGTAAAATTTCTTTTGATATATATCCACTAGGTAATTTTTTTTTTGAGAAAATTTTTTTTGATTTTTTTTTTTTAATCCAATGATTTGTGTATACTAAATCAGAATTTTCACTTTTAATTTTTTGAATCTGTTGTGAAATTTTATTTTTTTCCCAATAGTCGTCCACATCTAGAAATGCGATATATCTGCCATTAGCTTTGCTAATTGCATTGTTTTTAGCTATATAAAGATTAGTTCTTCTCTTTGATTTAAAAATTTTAATTTTTTTGGATTTGAATTTTTTTAAATAATTAACTGAACCATCAATTGAATTATTGTCCCAAAAAATAATTTCTAAATTTTTATAATCTTGAGAAAGTGCACTATTAATTGATTTATCAAGAAACTTTTTTCCATTTAAACAATTTATAATAACACTTACTTTATCAGCTTTGTTCATTTTAGTTTCTTTTGTATATTAAATAAATTATATAAAATAAACTATTATAATAAATTTATGATTTCTGTAATTGATGTTGGCTTAGGAAATTTTATTTCAGTGGCTAATATTTTAAAAAAATTAGGCAAAGAGGTAAAACTAGAAAATAGCTATGATCAAATTTCAAAATCAAGAAATATAATTTTACCTGGTGTTGGGCGATTTGATGTTTTCATGGAACAGCTAAAAAAATTTAAGATTGATCATGCTATAAAAAATGCAATTGAAAATAATTCAAAAATACTAGGAATTTGTGTTGGTATGCATGTACTTTTAGATGAGAGTGAGGAGGGGAATTGCGAAGGACTTAAAATTATAAAAGGAAAAGTCAAAAAATTTTCTTTTGACGATCATAATTTTAAAATTCCTCATATGGGATGGAATAGTGTCAAATCTAATAATTCTAATCTCAAAATTCTAAACGAAATCGAAAAAAGTAAATTTTATTTTATTCATTCATATTTTGCTGAGCCAGAAAATTATAATCATGTAGCAGGAATAACTCGGCATAAGCACGATTTTGCTTCTATTATTAACAAAGATAATGTGACAGGTTTACAATTTCATCCAGAAAAGAGTCACTTTTATGGAAAAGAATTATTAAAAAAATTTTTAAATGCCTGAAAAAAGAATAATACCCGTTCTATCATATTGTGAGGAAGAATTAATAAAAACAATTGGCTTCAAAAAAAGACAATACATTGGAGATGCTTTAAATGCAGTAAAAATTTTTAATGAAAAATTTGTTGATGAAATAATTTTATTAGATATTGGTCCAGAAAATAGGTCAAATTATAGTATTAATTTTGTATTTCTCAAAAATTTATTAAATGAATGTTTTATTCCCGCAACTTATGGTGGTGCTATAAAAAACGTTGAAGATGCAAAGAAAGTTTTTGATTTGGGAGTGGATAAAATTTCATTAAATTCAATTGTTAAAGATGATGTTAGTTGTATAGAAAAATTTGCTAATAAATTTGGATCTCAAAGTATTATAGCAAGTGTAGATGTACAGAAAGATACTAAATCAAAATACAAAATTTATAATTACACTGTTGATAAAATAATAGAAAAAGATGAATTGATAGATTACTTAGTAAACATACAAAATTATGGTGCTGGAGAAATAATAATTAATTCAGTTGATAAAGATGGCTTGATGAAAGGTATAGATTTAGATTTAATTATAGAGGCAAAAAAAGTATGCAAAATTCCTATAATATATTATGGGGGCGTTGGAAGCTTAAATGATATTAAATTAGCACTAAGCTCCAATATAGATGCAGTTGCTTGCACTTCGTTTTTCTGTTTCTATGGAAAGAATAAATCAGTCCTAATTACATACCCTTATCAGGAATTAGAAAAACTAAAATAATAATGATAACATGCAAATATTGTATAATGGACACAACTTGCCAGGATATCTCTTTTAATATTGAGGGAAGATGTAACTACTGTTTAGAATTTGAGGATAAATTAAGTAAAATTAAGAAAAAAAAAAAAAATGATTTAGAACTATCTAAGTTAATTCAAAAAATTAAAATTCACAGAGAAAATAACAAAAATAAATATGATTGTGTAGTAGGATTATCTGGAGGCATAGATAGCTCTTATACATTATTAAAAGTAGTAGAGTCAGGATTAAAGCCATTAGTGGTTCATATGGATAATGGATGGAATTCTGAATTAGCTCAAAATAATATAGAACGTTTAATAAAATCACTTAATGTTGATTTTTATACTCATGTAGTGAGATGGTCTGAATATAGAAATTTAATGCAATCTTTTTTTGATGCTGATGTAATTGATGTAGAACTATTGACAGATAATGCAATGCTAGCAATTAATTATCAAATTGCAAAAGACGAGAATATTCCATTTATTTTGAGTGGTACTAATGCGTCAACTGAAGGCATGAAAATGCCAAAAAATATGAATTGGTTTAAATATGATAAAAAACATATTGTTTCAATAAATAAAAAATTCAAAAATCAGAAAATTGTCACATATCCAATAATTGGAATTTTTGAATTAATATATTTTATACTTATAAAAAAAATAAAATGGGTTAATTTTTTAGATTATTTTAATTACGATAAAAAAAAAGCAGAACAAGAATTAGAAATTAAATATGGATTTAAAAGATATAAATATAAACATTATGAGTCAGTTTTTACAAGATTTTATCAAGGATATTTATTACCGAAAAAGTTTAAAATTGACAAAAGAATTTTACATTTGAGTACTCTTATCGTTACAAAACAAATTTCAAGAGAGGATGCCTTAAAAGAAATAAGTAAATCCCCTTATCCAAATGAAATTGAGATGAAAGAGGACATTGAATATTTTTTAAAAAAAATGAATTGGACTGAAGATGATTTAAATAATTATATTAATAGAAAACCTAAAAGTCACTACTCGTATCCAAATAATAGAATTATTTTTGAATTTTTATTAAAAATTTATAAAAAAATAAATTTATAATTTGAATACCTTTCCTTTAATTTCTTTTTTAAACTTATTTCTGGTATCAATTATGAGTTTAGAATTCTTTAATATATAATTATAATTAAAACAATCATGGTCAGTTATTAAAAAAATAACGTCGTATTTATTAATATTTTTTAGGCTCACTGATTTAAATTTTTTATTTAGTTTTCTAGATTTAATATAATTGATGTATGGATCATGGTAGTCTGTCTTAATTTTTTTTTTCGTCAGTATATTTATAAATTCTAATGCTGGTGATTCTCGCATATCATCAATATTTTTTTTGTAAGCTACACCAAGTATGAGAGCATTTTTGATTTTTTTTAATTTGAGTGTTTCTTTGATAATCCACTCGGGCATCATGTCATTAATTTTTCCAGCTAAACCAATAAATTTAATATTTACTTTTTTTTTATCTGCTACCCATTGTAAATAATAAGGATCAACTGGTATACAGTGTCCTCCTACTCCAGGTCCAGGATCAAAAGCTTGAAAACCAAAAGGTTTTGTGCTCGCAGCTTTTATAATTTGATACATGTCTAAGTTTTTTTTTTTTAGCAAGCATTTTTAATTCATTAACCAAAGCTATATTTACACTTCGGTAAGTATTTTCAAATATTTTAGCGAACTCAGCTATTTCAATGTTTGAAACTTTGACAGTTTTACTCACAACTTTAGAGTAAATTTTATTCGTCAAATCTATGCATGAAGAAGATAATCCACTACAAAGTTTTGGTATATTTTGAATTCTAAACTTTTTATTATTAGGATCTTCTCTTTCAGGCGAATAGCCAACGAAAAAATCTTTACCAATCTTGAATTTCTTTTTTGATATAATTGGGCTTATTAGTTCTTTAGTTGATCCTGGATAAGTGGAACTTTCGAGAATAATAATTTGGCCCTGTCTTAAATAATCTAATATTTTTAACAAAGTATTCTTTATAAAAGATAAATCTGGTTTCTTGTGTATATTCAGTGGAGTCGGCAAACATAAAATTATAATATCACAATTTTTTATATTTTTATAATTTGATGTTGGAAAAAATTTATCATTTTTAGAATTTAAAAATTTATTGCTTACATGCTTTATGTAAGAAACTCCATTGATTAAAAAATTTATTTTTTCTTTATCATTATCAAACCCTATTACCTTAAATTTTTTAGCAAAAATACTTGCAAGAGGGAGACCAACATATCCTAGTCCAATTATACCAATCTTAGCTTTATTGTTATTTATTATGGACAATAAATTTTTTTTATAACTCATTAATATTGATTAATTTAATTCTATTTATAGTGTAGTAAATTAAAATTAAATGAAAAAGTTTTGTATTATCGGTGTTGCAGGTTTTGTGGCAAAAAAACACTTAAAATGTATAGAAAGTATCAATGGGAAAGTAATAGCCGCTTGTGATAAACACGATAATGTTGGTTTTCTTGATAGTTTTTATCCAGAAGCAGTTTTTTTTAAGAACGAAAAAAAATTTTTTCAATTTGTAAAAAAAAATAAGCCTGATTATCTTGTTGTATGTTCTCCATCATATTTACACTTTAAGCATATAATTTCAGGTTTATCATCAAAAACTAATGTAATTGTTGAAAAACCTCCAGTTTTAAATTTATTACATTTAAAACAAATTTATAAAGCTGAAAAAATAAATAAAAAAAAGTGTTATTGTATCTTCCAATTAAGAGTAGATGATAAAATAATTAAATTAAGAAATAAACTAATAAATTCGAAAAAATTTAATAAAGTTAAAATTCATTACACTACTTACAGAGGGGATTGGTATTTTAAAACATGGAAAAATATCAAAAAACTTTCAGGAGGATTGACAATAAATATTGGTATACACTTTTTTGATATTTTATTTTGGCTGTTTGGAGATATAATTAGTTTGCGAATACAAAAAAAAACAAATAAAAAAGTTAAAGGATTTTTAAAATTAACAAATGCTAATATAAATTGGCATCTTTCCACAGAAAAAGTTAGTGCGTACAATTCATCTAGATATAATTTTAATCGATATATGATTGTTAATAACAAGAAGTATAATTTTGATAAATTTAATGATCTACATAAAAAAAATTATGATATGATTATTAAAAAAAATAAATTTCATATAAGTGAATTTGAAAAAACTATTAAGTTTATGAAATTAATAAAGTAGTGAAAAAAAATTTTGTACATAAGACAGCTGTTTTAGATAATAATGTTAAATTAGGAAATGATTGTAAGATTTGGCATTGGTCACATCTATCTAAAAATTCAGTTATTGGAAATAATTGCAATATTGGACAGAATGTATTCATTGGGGAAAATGTGAAAGTAGGAAATAATGTTAAAATTCAAAATAATGTTTCAATTTACAATGGTGTATCAATCGAGGACAATGTTTTTTGTGGTCCATCAGTAGTTTTTACAAATGTGAAATACCCAACCTCAAAAAAAAAAGTAAATAAAAAAAATTATATTAAAACATTAATCAAAAGTGGAGCAACATTAGGTGCAAATAGTACAATAATTTGTGGAAATATAGTTGGAAAAGACTCATTTGTAGGAGCGGGCTCAGTTGTAACTAAAAATATAAATAAAAATACTGTTGTAGTTGGCAATCCAGCAAAAGAAATTGCTAAAATTTGCAACTGTAAAAAGCAAATATTTAAAAAACCTTATAAAAAAAATTTAAAATGTAATAGTTGTGATTTTAAGTATAAATAATTAGAAAAATATAAATATTCTCGGCTATAATGTTAAACGATCTAGATCTTTATAATAAAAAATTAAATAATAAAATTAGAAAAAGCTTAAATAAAGAAATAGATAATAATAACTTTATTTTTGGAAAAAGTGTTAAAAATTTAGAAAATAAGCTATCAAAGTTAACTAACATTAAATACGTTGCATCGGTTGGATCAGGGACAGATGCATTATTATTAAGTTTGCTTTGTTTAAATTTAAAAAAGAATGATCAAATAATTATTCCAAGCTTTAGTTGGCTATCTGTTTTAGAGGTAGTCTTGATGCTTGGCTTAAAACCGATATATGCAGAAACAGATCTTGAAACATTTAATCAAGATTTAAAAAGTGTTAAAAAACTGATAAATAAAAAAACAAAAGTTATTATATCCACATCATTGTTTGGTCGATCTGCTGACCTAATAAAGTTAAAAGAAATTTGTAAAAAAAAAAAATAATACTAATAGAGGACGCAGCGCAAAATTTTGGTTCAAAAATAAAAAAAAAAGACTCTTGTAGTTTTGCTGATTTGACATGTACAAGTTTTTTCCCAAGTAAAAATTTGGGTTGTTTTGGTGATGGTGGGGCTGTTTTTACAAAAAAAAAAAAATATTATAATTTAATATTAAGGCTGAGAAATCACGGTCAAAAAAAATATAATGACAGCACATGTGTTGGTATTAATTCTAGATTGGGTTCACTACAAGCTGCAGTTTTAATTGAGAAATTGAAAGATTTCAAATCAAAGAAAAAAAAACAAAAAAGTATTTACAAAAAATATTCCGAATTTTTCCAAAAAAATAACATTAAGGGTTTTCCTTTAGAAAGAGACTCAAATAAAAATTTTGATGACATGAATAATCAGTTTTCTATGATTGTGAAGAAAAGGGCATCATTAATTAAAGAATTTAATAAATATAATATTAAATTCAAAATATATTATTCAAAACCTCTTTATAAACAATTTAAAATTAAAAATAAAATATATTTAAAAAAAACAGAGTATCTATGTAAAAATATTATTTCATTGCCATTTAATGATATTTCTTCAAAGAGATCAAAAAAGGTTCTAGCTAATTTACAAAAAATAATTGATAACAACAGGAGTATATTTTTTGAAAAAAACTAATATTTTGATAGTTCATCCTATCAAAGAATTTAGCGGTTCTTTAAAAAGTCTAGAGCAATACTTATTGTTACTAAAGAAAAAATATAACTTTTTTTTTTTAGTTCCTTCAGGACAAGCTTCTAAAAGACTAAAAAAATATGGAAAAGTGATAAAAGTTATTGGTTTATCAAAATTTGACAACACACAGCTCGGATTTTATAGAAATATTAGGTGGTTGTTGCTAATTAGAGAATTATTATTTCTATTGCCTACAGTATATTCATTAATTCTTATTAAAAAAAAAATTAAAAAAATTGATATAATACATTTTAATGAAATCACACTATTGCCAACAATAGTAATTTTTAGATTATTCTTCAAAGTTCCTTTTATTTTACATTCAAGAATTCTGTTTAAAAAAGATAATTTTTTTGGCAGAAAAATTGTACATTATTTCAAAAAAAATATTAATCAAATTATAGCAATTGATAATGATGTAAAAAATTCTTTCCCAAAAAATCTAGATATAAAAATTGTAAGAAATATTTTTATTTTTAACAAAAAAAAAATAAAAAGAAGGAATGTAGATGGAGATTTAATTATAGGATATTTAGGAAGTTTTTTAAAATATAAAGGAATAGAGGAATTAATTTATGTTTTTAATAAACTGATTAAAAAAAATTATAAAATTAAACTTATATTAGCTGGAAATTTCATTAAAAGTAATTTTTTTTTAAATGCAACAAAATTATCTAATAATATTGATAAAAATTTAATTAGATCGCCAAATATTAAAATTCTTGGACACTTAGATAAGTTGGAAAAGTTTTATAATAGCATTGATTTATTATGCTTCCCTAGTCATTTAAATGCTTTGGGAAGACAAGTTATTGAGGCAGGTTTTTTTGAAATACCAAGTTTGGTTTGCTTAAAAAAAAATAAATCAGATTCATTTATAAACAATGAAACAGGATTAGGATTTAAAAGAAGTGGTTCCCTTAAAGAGTTGGAAAAAAAAATAAAATATTTCTATAATAATAAAAAAAAATTAGTAATTATGGGAAGAAAAGCTAATTTACTAGTAAGTAAAAATTTTGATGTTAAAGAGAACTGTAAGAAACTAGAAGAGATATATTTAAATTCTTTAAAGTAATTCCAATATCGTTTCCGCTACTTTTTTATGACCTAACTTATTGTAATGCACACTATCATAAAAATAAATATCCTTGTTTAAAGTATTTTCTAGATTGTAGAATTTTTCTAAATTCAATTTATTTAAATTATCTAATATATATTTATTTATCTTTTTATGTGATTTTTTATCATCTCTCTCCACGGTATAAAATAATAGAACTTTTTTTCCTAAATTCTCAAGTCTAGTTATTTCTGAATTTAGCAATGATATTGAATAATCTATTAATTCAGTTTTGTGTCTGTATGCAGAAGTATCATCTTTTTTAGATATATATTTATTCAAATCATATTTTGTAAATACAAAACTGATAGCCTCTGTTATAGAAGGTAAAATAAATTTTTTGCTATTAAGATAAAAGTGGGCTGTTTTAGAGTCTTTGTATTGTCTATAAAAATCACCTGGTGCCAATGTAAAAATATAAATTTCTCCGTTGTATAACCTTGTGTCGTATTTCGATCTCATTACAACATTAATTACGCTATAAGCATTCACACCAGCATTTCCACAAATATATTCACTTTTTTTTTTGCATATCAAAGATGAAAAAATATCTTTGTCATCAACGTAACTGCCACCATAAGTAATACTATCTCCTAAAAAAATAATTTTTCTTTTACTATTATTTTTCCATTTATTTAAACTTCTCAATCCTGCATCATTAATTGTAATATATGAGTTTTTAAAACGCTGTTTTTTTTGATTTTCTTTTGGTGCATATCCATAAATATAGTTGCTATCATATCTTATTGGATCACCTAAACCTATATATCTTAGATAAGCTTCAGTTAAAGCGATTGTTATAGAAAACAGAATAAATATAAATATATAAAAATTTTTCATTTGGATTATATAGTTTAAATATTATTAAATTATATAAAAAAAAATGATTAATTTCAGCTTGAATATAATTATTTGTTTTATAATTTTATTAACATTAAATTTTATTCTATCGAAATATACATTTTTGATTGACAATCCAGATACAAGCCATCATAAAATAAAACATAACAATACAATTGCACTTTCCGGTGGATTGTATCTTTTAATTTCTTATTCCATAATTTCATATATTTATGATTTAAATATAAAAGTAATTTTTTATATTTTTCCATTATTTATTATAGGAGTTATAGCTGACTCAAAAAAAAATTTTTCACCAAGTATTAGATTAATTTTACAAATATTAATAATTATATGTATTGTATTTTTTTTAAATATAAAAATATCATCAATTGGAATAGATGCCTTTGACTCTTTCCTAAAAAATAATATTTTTAATATTTTTTTTTCGGTATTCTGCCTTGTGACAGTTTTAAATGGTTTTAATTTTATTGATGGAATAAATGGATTTGCCTCAGGAAAAATTTTTCTTATTCTTTCTACTATTTATTTAATTGTTATAAATAATGACAATATAATCAATGAAAATTTCAAGTTATCTTTAGAAATACTTATTTCAATTATATTTACTTTTTTTATTTTAAATATTTTAGGAAAATGTTTTTTAGGCGACAATGGAATATATATATTCTCAATAATTACATCTATCTATGTAATAAACATAGTTGAATTGTCAGAAACATTTATAAGTCCAATGTTGGGGCTGTCCTTGCTTTGGTATCCAGCATTTGAAAATCTTTTTACAATCATAAGACGATTAATGAGAGACAAAAAAATATCTGATCCAGATAAGTATCATTTACACACACTGTTAAAAAATTTTATAGGTAAAAATATCAAGTTAAAATTAAACCAAACGCTGATAAATTCTTTATCAGGAATTACAATAAATTTATTATTACTACCAAATTATATTTTATCTTTTATCTGGTTCAATAAATCGTTAAAATTAGGGATTTTAGCAACGTTTTATATTATTATTTACATAATCCTTTATGTCTTTCTAATAAATCAACATAAGAAGTAAAATATTAATG
>MDSZ01110599.1_pt1 | contig 38763 bp, 26 predicted proteins | sample 811201 | NCBI WGS metagenome assembly MDSZ01 (sample SAMN05326647, study PRJNA326480) | marine metagenome | isolation source: seawater | place: Indian Ocean: North | collected 2010
AGCCCGCGCCCAAGCGCCAGCGAATGCGAGGCCCAGCTAAACGGTGGAGCCAGTACAGCCAACACGCTACGAGTGGTGTTCCAACATGTGCCCAGTAGACAATCTTTGTGGAGTTGGGAAAGAGTATTTCTGCGTTGATGATGCGTAGTCCGACAAGCAGAGCACCTGAAAAAAGAGCAAGTATCGACGTGCCAAAAAGTGCGTAACCAACACGAACAGCCCGCCGGTTTTTGCGATGTCTGGTTGCAGCCATATGAATGACCGCGAATACAATAAACGGAATAAGGAGTACTGTTCCAAGAACCAGATGACCAAGAAACATCCACTGGTAGAACCAACTTTGCCATGTATCAAGAGTGAGCCATTCAATAAAAGTAATGGTTCCAAGATATGCAGAATTGACGCCAAGGACAGCCAGTATTGAGAAAACAGCTGTAAGGAGTATGCGTAATCGTGGGCCAACGGCAGGCCTTCGTTTTTGTACTGATGACGTTGGAGAAAGGACGGAAGGATCCATAGACACTATCAGCTCAAGAAACGGGATGACCCAACATCATTAGTGTAACTCAAAAAGGTGCTGTGTTTAGAAATGGTTGAACTTTCTATTAGAATATGTGAACAAATAGTTTGTTTTTGCACAAAGTAAATAGAGTTTAGGGATTCACTGAATTTTGTGTTTGAGGAGGTGTTGATTGTGAGCCATGTTGAGCCGATTGAGCGAGTCGTTGACCTTCTAGATCCAACAGCCAACATTATTCTAAACATGTCAGTTGAAGAGGCCCTTGCAAGAGTGGGTACAGGCCAACCCCATGCTGTTCGGGCAATAGATGGTCAGTTTGCTTTGGTACACCGCAATGGAAAACAGATTCGTATGGCCCGATCCATAGGAAGGCCACTTCGTTACTTTATTGCGAAAAAGGCAGAAGGACCAATGCTTGTTACAGCAGATCGCATCGATGCGATTGCTGCATTTCTTGAGAAAGAAGGACTCATCGACCAGTTTCATCCGTCGTATACCAGAATGGTACCAGCACATTATGTGACGGAATTAGCACTTGTGGGGTGCCCCGATCCAAATCCAACGACCACTCGCTTCTTTACGCCAAAGAGAAACAAATGGTCAACAGATTTAGATGAAATTGGTTTGCACTACATGACAGTATTACAAAAAGAGATCAATCACTGGCTTGATACACTCAATGCAAAGGAGCCCATAGGAGTATTTTTTTCTGGAGGCATTGATAGTGGCTCACTCCTTGTTCTTCTCCATCACAGCCTTATGGCCCGAGGTGAATCACCACAGCGTCTCAAGGCCTTTACGCTTTCAATCCATGAGGAGGGAGCAGATCTACTGCAGGCAAAAGAATTTTTACAGCGAGTGAATATGGAGTATCTTCTTGAGGTCATTAAGGTTACACCAGCAGAAATAAATATAGCTGACGCCATTCAAACAATTGAGGATTACAAGCCGTTGGATGTTCAGGCAGCTGCAGCGACGCTGGCCCTCTGTCGATCTATCAGAAAGCGTTATCCATCATGGCGATATTTGATTGATGGGGATGGAGGTGACGAAAACTTGAAGGACTATCCGATTGAAGAGAATCCAGAACTTACCGTGCGCAGTGTTCTCAATAATTTGATGCTGTATCAAGAAGGTTGGGGGGTGGATGCAATCAAACACTCACTCACATATTCTGGTGGCCAAAGCCGTGGTCACGTCCGAACGTATGCACCTGCCACAACATTGGGCTTTCGTGGCTTTAGTCCCTACGCATTACCAAATGTGATTGAGGTTGCAGAAGGTATTCCTTTTATTGAGCTTACCGATTGGGATCACAGTCGTCTCTACGCTCTGAAAGGTGAGATAATACGTCGTGGTATTCGTCAGCTCACGGCCATAGACATACCAATTTTTGAAAAACGAAGATTTCAAGAAGGAGTGGCCACAACAGGTACGTTCGAGACATTATTTCCAAATGACCCATCGATTTACCGACAGATTTTTCATGATATTTGGAGTCAGGATGTGGCAGAGAATAGCTTGCGTGGAGCAGTGTGAGCAAAACGATTTTTTGTTGAGAGTTGAAAGAAGCCGAGGCGGTCAAAGTCAGAAAGACTGTGTCGCAGTTGACTCAAGCAGTAAGATTCCGATATGTGGCCTTGTACTGAAGCATGAATGAGTGTGCAGGATTCCGTGAGCCGTTCGCGGAGGGTGATGTTATCTGCTGCGAGGAATCGTGTGTCTTCACAGGCCGCGTCTGATAGTAGCTTTTTCTCAAATTGGATTGTTGCCAAGAAGTACAGTGATGACGCTGCGGAAAAAAGCTCAAAATGGTTGATTGCTGCATAGGCAGCGCTGACAAGCTGATCAATAAATCTGATTTCGTCAATAACGTTTTGGCCGTACTGATCCCAAGCAGGTGTTGAATGTTCATCATGCAAGAGGAGTGAAGCCAGGCGTGCCACTCCATGGATGCTGTGCGCAATTCCGGTGCTGTGCAATGGATCGATAAAGCCACTTGTTGTTGGCAGCATAGCCCAGCCCGGCCCAGAACTTTCTGACCAAAGTCGCTGAAGTGATCCAGTTTGATAGAGTTGAGGAATGGCTTGGCAGTTCTCGAAGAGCGACCATAAAGACGGATAGCATTGCAGTCGATTTTTCCAATACCCTTCAAGATCATGATTAATATTCACCTGACGGTTTTCTACAAGTCCGATACTGGTTCGACCGTCATCAAATCGTAGGAGCCAGACCCAGCCGTCATCGATTAGATGATGCTGAGCGGCGTCATCTGAACGAAAGGGGTCGATTGTTGATGAGTCACCATTAGCAAGTTGTCGTGCATCCCAGCTCTCTACTCCACGGAAGTGCCCGTACAAGGCAGATGTAGTCGTCGACAATGTCTTATCAAGACGGGAAAGGCCAAGTTTGTCCCCCATCAGCCCACCATGACCAGTTGCATCAATGATGATTCGAGCACAATCGTTTTGGTATTGATCTGTGCCAGTGTGTCGCCAGCTTACACGCCACCCGTTGTTCTCTCGCACAATCTGATTGACATGGCAGTTTTCGATTGCATGAACGCCAGCGTCACAGCTCTGTCTGAAAAGATATGTGTCAACATCTGAGCGAAGCCAGTGTGTATCGCTTTCTGCATCGCATGCGCTAGCAGCTACAAGAAGTGAATCTTTACCACAGGAATGACCGTAACACTCGCCTTTGCGATGTTTGAAGTATGAAAACCCACGCTTCTTTCCACAGACTAGGTGAGGTAATTCTTGTTTCCATCTTCCATACATTGACAATGATGCAAGCTGCGGAAGGGCATACCGTTTGGCGAGGTCAGCAATCACAATGTCAGCTACTGGCGTGCTGGATTCACCAATACTGAAACGGGGGTGAGTGTGACGATCAAGCATGAACACACGCATGCCCTGAGCAGCGAGAATCCAGCCGAGAATACTGCCAGAAAAGCTGCTCCCAAGAATTAGGACGTCATATTGTTTCATAGATGACACGCACACGATGATGAAGTTGCTGGTAGTGAGTCTTGGGTGAGGTTCATGGTTTGTAAGCGTTGCAGTCGACGTGGTTGGCAGATGTCACACGTGCCCTCCAATGTCGTGAAGTCCCATAAATCGACGGTAACAACAACATCAGAGTTATTGAATTGGTTTAGAACAGTCTCAGCACACAATTCAACTTGCCGAGCGTCCGGAACACAGTTGTGTTTTTCGTTCAGAGTACTTTCAACATAACCATTTCCTGACCGTAAAGGCACAATGCTGACATGCCGTACGCCACATGTCACTGCAAATGCGGTGGATTCGATTGCGGATACTAAGGCGTCTTCTTTTGAGAGGCCTGGTACGCCGAGCAGAATAAATGCCCGCACATCAATATTCCATGTTCTCAGTAAGGTAGATGCTTTTGCAAAATCATCAGCAGTCATTTTCTTATTGAGATTTTTTAGTGCAGTTGGATGGATGGTTTCCAGTCCCATCGCTACTTCAAGTTGACCAGAGCACGCATCACGAAATTCCTTAATCACCGAAGTTGTAAGGGATGGATGATTTTCTACAACAATGCGATCAAATGGAGAAATTAATTGAGCAATAAGAGGAAGGTCTTCTGATGGCACACAGCGTGCATCAAAAAAATTACTTCCGTTGTAGAGTTTGATCCATGTGGGTTTGAGTTCAGAGGAGACGTGCAGTCCATGTTGAATTTGTTGAGGAATAGCTCCAGGCGGTGTTGCTTCACGAAGCGTATTTTTCCAGAGATCACACATGGAACACGTAAAACGGCACTCACTTCCAGCAAGAATCATTACTCGTGTTGGAATGGAGCATCCTGCTGAAGAAATTTCTAGTTCATCCCAGACGGCAACTGGGTGCTCCAAGGAAATAGGATTACGGGTTCCACGAAGATTCCTGATTTCAAAACTTGAAGCCACGTTATTAAGCCATCAATGAGAGTTCGAAAAAGCCTCTATAGAAAAGGCAATTGTGAAATAACTATTTTGCTTAGGCTATCATCTTGTACATTAAGAGTTATTCGTTTGAGTGATTATTGTCGTTACTTTGTTTGCTATATGGGTGTACGATACGCACAATATGCGATTGAAAGAGGGCCCTCGGGAGAATGTCACGATGACGAATAGTTTACGGTTCTGCGTAGGTGTTTTGTTTGCTCTGATTGGGCTATGGGGCATTTCCAGCGTTGCGGCCACTGTTTTGGTGGAAGCCGAGAGTTTTGATGATCCCGGTGGCTGGAAACTCGACACACAATTTATTCGTCAAATGGGCTCACCATACATGCTTGCCCATGGTCTTGGTCGCCCTGTGTCAGATGCTTCGACGAAAGTGGTGTTTCCTGAAAGTGGGGAGTATCACATCTTTGTCCGAACAAAAGACTGGGTTGCACGTTGGGATGCTCCTGGGACACCAGGAAGATTTCAGGTATGTATCAATGGAAACCCGATTCGTGAAATATTTGGTACCAAAGGAAGAGAGTGGGGTTGGCAGCGTGGGGGTGTTGTGCATGTGCCTGCTGGCGAGGCTACTGTAACACTTCATGATCTCACAGGTTTTAATGGCCGCTGCGATTGCATAGTTTTTTCTACAAGTGATGTAGTTCCGCCAAATGACTCAGGTATTCTTGCAGACTGGCGACGGACGATGTTGGGTCTTCACAGCAAGCCAGACTCCAAAGGTCCATATGATCTTGTCGTGGTTGGCGGAGGATATGCGGGCATGGGTTCAGCGATATCTGCTGCTCGCATGGGACTCAAAGTTGCATTAATCCAAGACCGACCTGTACTTGGAGGCAATGGGTCAAGTGAAGTACGTGTATGGGCGAAAGGGCTCATTCGTCGTGGAAACTATCCAAGGATCGGAGAGATCATTGAGGAGTTTTGTGACCATGCAAAAAAGAGCCCTGGAACGTATGAAGAGTTTGGAGATAACAAGAAAGAAAAGCTGATCCGCTCAGAATCAAATATCGATCTTTTTCTCAACACACATGCCTTTGCAGTTGAGTGCGATGGCCAGACAATCACTGCGATCAACTGTTTTGATACTCGAACCAGCCACGAACTAAGATTTACAGGTGCATTGTTTTGTGATGCAACAGGACATGCCACAGTAGGTTTTCTTGCAGGTGCAGAAACCGTGATGGAACCAAAGGGAAGAATGGGCATGAGCAATATGTGGGCATGGGCGGAAAGCGCTACGGAGCATCCATACCCCGAAACTCCATGGGCCTTACCACTGACCATGACAGATTTTCCCTATCCGCGCGACCATCATGGGCAATGGTTCTGGGAAAGTGGTTTTGATAAAGATCCACTTGCTGATGCGGAAGGTATTCGTGACTGGAATCTTCGGGCAGTATTTGGAGCGTTCAATGCCATGAAGAATGGTGACGGTTCCGAAGAGCACAAAAATGCTGTGTTGACATGGGTGGCATACATTGGCGGACCTCGTGAGAGCCGACGAATCCTTGGTGATGTTGTGCTCCGTCAGGAAGATATCGTTGAGAAGCATCAGTTTTCTGATGGGTGTGTGCCATCGACATGGTCAATTGATTTGCATTATCCAAAACAAGAATACGCCAAGAAGTTTCCAGACAACCCATTTATCTCAATTGCTGTTCATGATCGTCGTGTTGATCGTAGTTATGGATATCCTGTTCCCTATCGATGTTTTTACTCAAAAGATATCAGCAATCTTTTTATGGCTGGACGATGTGTGTCCGTAACGCATCAGGCCTTGGGGACTGTGCGCGTTATGAAAACATGTGGAATGATGGGTGAAGTCGTTGGCAAGGCTGCAAGTGTTGCTATCAAGCATGGCACAACCCCACGCGGTGTATACGTTGATCACTGGCACGAGATGGATGAGCTCTTGCAACTGCCAGGGAAGGCACGTCGCGTATCACCGTCATCACCGATTGAGATTCCTGCAGATGCGTTGCCTCTTGCTGGGCCAGACGGGCCGATAACAGGTTTGGATCCTGCAAAGCTGGCACATGATAAGTCAGCAGTTGTTCGTGATGATCGTGATGCTGTTCGAGAAGGAAGCTGGAAAGAAGGGCAGGGACTGAAGGGGTATGTGGCACACGGTTACCACTATGCAAGTCCGGATAGTGGCTCACGCGCGACATATGAACTGAGAGCTCCGTCTGCTGGTTCCTATGAAGTGCTTGTGTCTTGGCAATCGCATGAAAATCGTGGGTCGTCTGTACCTGTTGTGGTCAAGGCAAACAACAGCCAGTCAACAGTCCGTTTTAATATGAAGGAAGCAGCTCCTTTGAATAACCACTTCGGTTCTGCTGGTCACGTCAGTCTTGAGAAGGGAGGTCGGTGTGTGGTGGTCATTAGCACTGAAAATGCAGGAGGATTAGCCCACGCCGATGCTGTACTCCTTGTGCCTGTGCAATAATGTCAGCAGGCCAATATTCTAGAGCATAGAATCGTTCACGGTACGTAAGACGTACGTTTTCATACTTGGGCTAAGGGGAAAAATATGATGAACAGCTCATGCACAATGTATCTATTTAACATGCGTTTGATTTTCATTGTATGGATTACTTTGTTCTCTTTGTTTGAATGCAAGGCGGCCGAAGTCACTACGATTACCTCTGAATTAATTGCAACGGTACAACAAACGGGTGAAAGTGCCCCTCCTCGAGGCAAAGAGGCTGATTGGATTATCGGTGATCACCTCATGAAAAACGATCATATTGTTGCGGTGATTGGTGCGACAAAGCCAACTCGTCATGCCAATATGACTGTGAAAAATGTCGGTGGTTGTATTATTGATCTGACAGAGATTTCACGACCAAATGATCAGCTAAGTGCATATTATCCGCTGGGAGGTATTGCCACCTACACAACTGCGTCTGTTTTGGGAAAAGTCATTGATGACACGCCAGTGTCAGTGAGGGCTCCTCAGGTGAGCCTCACTGTCACTTCTCCAGCACGTGAAGGTCAACCAGCAATCGAAACAACATACTCGTTGTCTGATGGAGATCAGTATTTGGTTGTGACCTCTTCACTCCAAAACCCGCATGTACAAGCCATTGAGGTTTCTTTTGCCGATCGTGTGCGGGCAGATCGGACGTTTCAGTCTGCGGTCGACACACAGGTTGGTTTCGTCTGGTGGGATGACGAATGGTTTGGTCAAGCGTATGGGTCGTTACCGGTGAAGGCATCGATTGCAGCAAAACAAGAACCAGTTGTGAAACGTTCTTCACGTGATCCCGTGAATTTCATGGTTGATGGACGCACGAAGATCTCACTGAAGTCAAATGAATCAGTGCAATTGGTTCGATATGTTTTTCCTGCTCCCCATCTTTTAGCAGCGCGTGCATTGGCTGCGAGTATCACTGGTGAATCGACTGTTCCGGCAACGTTTCTGGTTGAAGATCCTGACGGGCCAGTGGCTGGTGCAATGGTTACCGTATTTGATGGGGATGTGGCGTACGGTGCTGGGCGAACCGGATCAAATGGTCAATTAAGCACAATGCTTCCAAAAGGTTCAGCAGGGTATCGCTGTACTGCACAAACGGTTGGCCGTGGAAAGGTGGAGCATGTGTGTGGGCCGTTGTCAGAAGAAAAGACGATCACGTTGGGTCTGCCAAAGCCTGGGTATGTGGTTGGACGTATTCAGGATACTTCTCACCAACCAGTGCCATGCAAGGTGCAGTTTCGTCGAAAAGGTCTCGATGGAGAGAAGGATTCTGTGGATCCTGACTTTGGTCCGGATAGCGGTCACACGGCAGTTAAGAATCTTGTGTACAGTCATAATGGGCAATTTCGCCAAGAGATTTCTCCTGGCAGCTATGACGTTATCGTCAGCCTTGGGCCTGAGTACGATGCAGTTTTCCTCACACTCGTAGTGGAGTCAGGCAAAGAGTCGCTCCTCAGTGCAGTGCTTCGGCGTTCAGTTGATACACAAGGATGGATCAGCAGTGATTTTCACAGTCATGCGTCTGAATCTGGGGACAATACAACAAGTCAACTCGGGCGAGTGCAGAATCTTTTGTGTGAACACATCGAGTTTGCACCATGCACGGAACATAATCGAATTTCCTCGTACTCACCTCATCTCGAACGTCTTGGTGTAAGCCGACATATGGCGACATGTACTGGGATGGAACTTACCGGTTCCTTGCTTCCGGTGAATCATCAGAATGCCTTTCCACTTATTGAACACCGACACACCCAGGATGGCGGTGGCCCAGTCGTGAACAACAACGACCCACTTGCTCAGATTGAACAACTTGCGCTCTGGGATGATGGTAGTCAAAAGATTGTTCAGATGAATCATCCAAATCTCCGTCAGGTTCTCGGTGATCGTGATACCAATGGACAGCCCGATGCTGGGTTTGAAAAAATGTTTGGTTTTGTTGATGTGATTGAGGTGCACCCACCAGATCTCATTTTTGCAGGGACACCTTCAAGTGATGATGCACCCAAGAATAAAATATTTGCGTGGATGCAAATGCTCAATTTAGGCTACCGCATGCCTGGAGTGGTGAATACGGATGCACACTATTCCTTTCATGGATCAGGTTGGCTTCGAAATTGGATTGCATCTTCAACAGATGAACCAGCACGCATCAACATTGAAGAGATGGTTCATGCCTCTGAATCTGGTCGACTTGTCATGAGTAACGGACCTTTTCTTGAAGCACTTGTCGTTACAGAGTATGACGGAAAAATTCGTGAGGCTGGGCCTGGTGAAGATATCATTGATACGGATGGCGAAGTGGATCTTTCTATAAAAGTTCAATGTCCGAACTGGTTTGATGTGGACCGCGTTCAGCTATTCATCAATGGTCGAGCTGACGCCACTCATGACTTCCGACGTCGTGAGCACCCCAGCCTGTTTTCTCGGGATGTGGTTCGCTTTCAACATACGATTCCTATCAAGTTGAATCGTGATGCACATCTTATTGTGGCAACAATTGGTGAAGAGTCAGCATTGGGGCCAGTGATGGGTCCTCAGCACGCAAAGGAAAAACCGGTGGCTGTCACAAATCCGATATTTGTCGATATTGATGGGGATGGCTTCAGTCCAAACGGTGATTTGCTTGGACTGTCTATTCCTCATCAGCCAACACTCACACATCGTCGTCGTGTTCATGGTCATGCCCACCCACATGGTCAGACTCAATCAAAAAAATAAAAATAATGGACCGCCAAGCTTTTCCCTGTATTGATGAACCGTATCGCTTGAGTCAGGATCATTGCCGACGTTTTCGTGAAGATGGTTTTGTGCATCTGTCGAATGTGTTTGATTCTGAGTCCTTGTTGTACTTTGAAAAAGAGATTACGAATCTGACGTTTCTCAACAATCAGAATGCAGACGTTCCCATGCATAAGCGGGATACGTATTCACAGGCTTTTATCCAAGTCGGTAACCTTTGGACGAAGGGTGCAGTGGCAAGAGAACTCACGTTTTCGCGCCGGCTTGCTCAGATTGCGGCAGAACTTCTTGGAACACGAGGCGTACGGCTGTGGCATGATCAGTCTCTTTATAAAGAGCCTGCCGGCGGGTTTACGCCGTGGCATGCTGATCAGCAGTATTGGCCGATGGCAAGTGCACTGTCGGTAACGGCATGGATACCGTTGCATGCAGTTCCACTGGAGCAAGGCCCTCTTTCCTTTGGTCGTGGAAGTCATCGTAAACGAATTGGTCGTGAGCTTGCTATTTCAGATGATTCGGAGCGATTGATACGTCAAGCAATCGATCAAGAAGGTATCGTAGAAGTAACCGAACCCTTTGCTGCTGGTGATGTTTCATTTCATCTTGGTTGGACGCTTCACCGTGCTGGTCCAAATACAACGTCTGAGCCACGAAAAGTCCATACAATTATTTATATGGATATCGACATGTGTCTTTCCAAACCAAAAAACCCCAACCAGCAACTAGACCATGAGAAATGGACACCATCGACACACATCGGGGAGATAATGGATGACCCGCTGAATCCAGTACTCTTTGAACGGGTAGAGGATCCTGCGGGCGCTGACTAGTTTTACAGCCAGATGTTGAAAAGGTGATGACATGCAACGTTTAATTTTTTGCTGCCTGATACTGATTGGGGTGGATGGGCTTCTGGCCAGTGAAGAAAAAGTCCCGCTTCAGGCGATGCAGGCGACGGTAAGAGTCTATGGAGATGGTCGATCAAGTACTGGATTCATTGTTCACATACCTGGCAAACAAGGTGAGGAAGAAGCGCATTTGCTCGTGACAGCCGCTCATGCATTTCACCAGATGCAGGCTGAGTTTGGCACGGTAGCATTTCGTGCACAGACGGCTGAAGGAACATGGCAGCGACGTGAAATAAAGATCCAGATACGGCGTGAGGGAAAACCAACCTGGCAACAACATCAAGGTGCTGATATTGGATTCCTTCAAGTGGACATTCCCAAAGAGGTGAGTTGTCAACCATTACAGCTTCGTAATGTTGCAACAGCAGAAGACTTCAATGGTGGGCGTATTCATGTCGGTCGCAGCGCGTGGGTAGCATGCTATCCTGCAAAAACTGAGTCGAATTCTGCTGGTTGGCCCGTTTTACGTTCAGGAGTCATTGCCACACATCCGCTTGTGCCTGCGGAATCGCTTGACCATTTTTTCGTTGACTATGCACATTTCGGTGGTGACAGTGGAGCAGCTGTTGTTGTTGATGACGACGGTGAGCTACTCGTTGTAGGTATTGTTGTGGCAATGCAACGGCAAACGGATCGTATTGTTAGCCCGTTTGAAGAAAAAATTATTCATCGTCCTTTAGGATTGGCTATTGTTGTTCCTTCGACGCTTCTTCATGATTTGATACAGCAATGGCGGTCATCACAGACATAAGAAGAACATCAACGAAACTTTGCTTTTCCTGCCATGCGATGTCCAGCAGCCTTGGGGGGCGACGACGCTCAAAATCCAAAAATCACAGCCAGTGCGACAATCCCAACAAGAACAAGTGCTGCACCCATATATCGGGCAATGGGAGTTCGATCACGATAACGATAGTGCTCATCTAAGATGGCACCCAGCATATGTCTGTGTTCCCGCATGCCTACGAGCGTTGCGGAGATGCCGAGTACAATAAGAGCTGCACCGAAGACCTTTGTTTTTGTCGGTGAGAGGTTGCCAAAGGTATTCTCAAAACCGAATGCAGCCTGCCCCAATCGTTCGATGGCAAAGCCAAGGCTGATCATTGCAAGGCTGGTCCGTACCCACGCAAGAAGTGTTCGGTCCGCAGATTGACGGTTGCGCTCTCTGGCCAATTGATCATTCAGGTCAGATTTTTCTTCAGACATGATGCTTTTATCTTTTAGATGAAAGAAAGGGAGCTTTGTGAGCGAACAAACACATGCAAGCATTTGATTGAATGTCCTAAGACTATTTATATTTCATTTTGGTATCCAGAGAGACATATGAACAAAGGTGTATAAGCCATGCATAATCATTCAACAAAAAATGGCAGGCGCTACGGAGTGGATAGACGATCATTTCTCAGATATGCGGCAATGGTATCAGCTATCCCGTATGCTCCGCTCCACGTTGCGGTTCCTGCTGGCCCGTCACCCGAATTTAGTGCATATCCGTTTTCACTTGGTGTGGCATCTGGTGATCCGGAACCAACAGGTGTCGTGATCTGGACGCGGCTTGCCCCTCAACCGTTAGATGGTGGTGGGATGAGTCCAATGCCCGTTGTGGTGAAGTGGGAGGTTGCTCACGATGAACGGTTTGGACAGGTTGTGTGTCAGGGTGATGCACTGGCTACACCACAACTTGGCCACTCCGTACATGTAGAAGTAGAAGGCCTGCAACCGAATCAATGGTATTTTTATCGGTTTCATGTCGGGAATGAAAGCAGCCCAGTGGGTCGAACACGCACAACACCAACTATTGGTAGTGCTATCGATCGTATGCGTTTTGCTTTTACATCCTGTCAACATTACGAAAGTGGTTATTTTAATGGGTATCCGCACATGCAGTCAGATGATCCGGACCTGATTATTCATTTAGGTGACTACATCTATGAAGGTGCTGGAAATGAAAAACGGCAACGCAAGCATCTCGGTGGCGAAATCACTTCACTGAATGACTATCGAACTAGGTATTCTCAGTATCGACTCGATACCCTGTTGCAGGAAGCACATCAGTCAGCGCCATGGCTTGTGACCTGGGATGACCATGAATTTGATAATAACTATGCAGATTTCATTTCAGAGGAAGAAGGTGTATCTCCAGAAGAATTCCTTATCCGCCGAATGAATGCATATCAAGCATATTATGAATTCATGCCGTTAAGACGCCGTTCATTTCCGCATGGTCCACATATGAAGCTCTTTCGGAATTGTCGGTTTGGCAGCCTCGTGGATTTTCGTCTCCTTGACACACGGCAATATCGCACAGATCAACCAAATGGTGATCACCAAAAACCAATGGAGGGGAAGGTATTTGACCAGAATGCGACGATGCTAGGCGAGCAACAGGAGGAGTGGCTGATGGCTGGGATGCTGCAGTCGCATACGAGATGGAACGTTTTAGCTCAACAGGTGATGATGGCCCCACTGAATCGAGGGAAAGGAGAAGATAAGCGCTATAGCATGGATCAGTGGCCTGGTTATGAAGTGAGTCGTCGTCGGCTCCTTCGTTTCTTTCATGAACGGAACATACCCAACCCAGTCGTCCTGACTGGAGATATTCACCTCAACTGGGTCAACGATTTGCAGCTCGATTTCCAAGATTCTTCGTCACCAGTTGTTGCGACTGAACTTGTCGGTACCTCGATGACTTCATCTGGTAATGGTGGGAATATCATTCCTGAATATGAGCGGGCTGCAAAACAAAATGACTTTGTGAAATTCTATAATTCAAATCGTGGATATGTGTTGTGTGAAGTCACTCCGGATATATGGACAACGTATTTTCGGACAATACCATATGTTGATAAACCAGGTGCTCCGATTGAAACGAAAGGTACGTTTGTGATTCAAAATGGGATACCAGGTGCTCATTCAGCTTAACTGTCGTGTGGCTTCTTAAATAGCTTTCACTTCACAGAGAGCGAGATGCTTTTAGAATGAGCAGAAAACTCTGGTGCATATCGGCTTTGAATGGTCGCAAACCCACTCGATGCGTTTCCGCTGTGTGTCACTCTCAAAGAATACTCAAAGACATGAGTTCCTCTTGGCAGTCTTTCAAAAAACATTCGTGTTGATGCATCGCGAATGGCGACATACCAAGCTGCTCCATCGCCATACCGCCAGCCAGATAACACATCCATTGGCTCACTCAGACTTGGGCGATGATCTGAGAGTTCAAGAAACTCGTAATCACGATCGCTTGTGACAACAAGTCGAACGACCAGTTCATCACCGATATCCACAACGTGTTGGTGGTCTAATGGCTCAAGGGATGGACCAGACTTTGTAAATTTCTTGACAAAGAGCTTTTTCTCAATCGCTAATTCTTGGTGTCCTTTGGCAGAAATATTGGCGATATCATCGAGATATTGCCAATGCACACCACCAAACGCAAGCCCCTCATCCTGCTTTTCCAAAGAAATCGTTGCCATGTCTGGATTGATTTCACTACGTATAAATCGGGTTTCAAAAAATCCGGTCCCGGCTTCTTTTTTTTGAGGACTGATTGTTTGTTTGCCCACAGTGAGCATGACCAATTCTTGCTGCCTGAGTAGATTTTTCCCACGGCCGATTAACGCACCCACAGCATCAGCTGTTGCGCGACTTCCTGGCCATCGACTGGTCCGCTTCTGAGAAAGAAGCCAAACCTTAAGGGCTTCAACGGCATCGGCATCTCCTGCGACTTCATCAAACGCCTCAATCATAATGGCTTGTGTTGCAATGGGAGCATGCGCCCAACTCCACCAGCCTGGGTGAGGATCTCTCCACCACATGCCTTGCCAGGAATCGGCTTCCGCTCCTGGTTGCACATCCGCGTCAACAGCTCGCTGCTTAAGACTCTCAATGATGGAGCGTGCGGTTTCTTTGTTCCCATAACGAGACATCGCAATCGCAAGTTGTCCCTGAGACCGCCGAGCATCAAGCTTCATCCATGACGTGTCAGCAACATCAAATGCCCACTCAATTGCCCCCAATGCTTTGCCCGTTGGTGGGGCGTGCTGTGTAAAGAAACTTCTCGCGTAAAGGGCATAAACACCAATTGGAGTAAGAACCATATCGTCAGGTGATTTGCCCCATTGTCTCAATGCTCGTTCTCGTTCCTCAATGAGCCTCTTGTCGAGCCAAGGAATCGCTCGGAGTGCCGTTTGAAGATCAATGTCTACTCCTGCCATATGCAGGCGGCCAAAACCGGTCATAATGCCAAGTGTGACAGAGTCACAGGTCCGACCACCCGGAAACCAGGGCCAGCCACCATCGGCATTTCTAATTTTTTCAAGCCTTTCGATACTCTGTCGTACTTCATTATTTGCTCGATTCGTGTCAAAGAGGAGTGCGATGCGAGCCCGAGCTGCTGTTTCATCAACAGCATCACGAATCCATGGTGTTTCAGACAGTAACGTTTTGAAAAGGTCCGCATTTCTTTCTAAAGGACTCGTCAGTGTTTCCGTATTTTTCCACAGCTCAAAGATTTTTTGAATCTGAGGATCACTCGTAGCAAGATGTCGAGCAAACATGTTGGCGTACAGACGACTGAAAAGACCTTCAGTGCTTTCATCTGTTTCCTCCATGATGACGGGAAGAGCAAGCACTGCATACCACGCAGGATTTGAAACTGCTTGAATGACGAGTGACTGATTCTGGATACCGTCAGGCGTCTTGTGTGCTGGTGTGCTGTTTGATAATCGCTCAAGAACGACATCGCGTTTGCCGGGACCACGAATGGTAATCGGCACTGTTTCAGTTACTAGCACACGTCGCGGGAGGACCGGGATATATGCCTCTTCGCCATCCGCTACCTGCCTGCCTGACTCGGAAGCAGTCCCAGTCGCAAGATACCGAAGAACATCTGTTCCATCAGCAATCCCGACATTGAACAGCACGGCTTGGGACTCACCAGCAGCAAGATCAAATGGTTTTTCCGAAGGGCCTTCGATCAGTTCGTCTCGATTGGCATCTGTCTGCGCATCCGCAAGAGAGAATTTCACGGTACCAGCAAGGCGACCGGTCGAGGCATTACTCACCTTGATTGGAATGACGACAGTATCACCCTCACGAAAAAACCGTGGCAGCATTGGTTCAACCATCAAGTCTTTGGATGAGATACATGTATCTGAAAGTGTGCCACTGCGTAGGTGGGCATCATGGGCAAGACCCTTAAATTGCCAGGTTGTCAACGTGTCTGGAACACTGAATTCAATAGTGACAAGCCCATCCTTTCCGCTGGAGAGAGAGGGCATAAAAAAAGCGGTTTCAATAAGGTTTCTTCGAGGGGGAGGAGACGATGGCTTCGATGTGATTGGTGTGTCATCTACAGTGACTCCGGCAGTATTAACCAATGCCTCTTTATCTCCTAAAAATGCATTCTGTTGATCAGCGCTTGCGGGTGCTGCTTTTGCCATCATGGATCGTGATCGCATCATTGGTGCCTCACTCAGAGAATCGTCCAGTGCCATTGCAGGATGCCCACTTTCCGACGCATACATTTGGCTTCGACTAAACATTATTCCACCTCTCGGCACGCCAAACGGTGGTCGTAGCTCTCGAAAGCTCATGACAGGAACACGGACATACGATGTAGTAAATCGTCCACGAATACGCCTGAGAGTTTCAGGTGCATTACTAAAGGTGAGATTTGTCCAGCCAGACTCACGGCGAAAGAGTCCGTTTAGACCAGAGCCTGGCCATGCATGGGTAGAGAGTGCATCAAGTGACTTATCGTAGAGTACTGCGAGCAGTTCCGCAGTTTGGGGAGATGCCTCGCCAGTAATGGCATTGGCGACACTCCTTATTCGTGCTCTCCAGACTTCTTTTGAACCAGGCTCCGTTTTTCGAGTGAAACGATCCCACTCGATTGTCAGTTGTTTGTCCTTCCATGGCACGTCGACAGTTTGATGTTGACGGTGAAGTCGGCCTTCTTTGACGATCCATGCATTCACAGTAAAGCCACCACGATTTGACTCAGTGACGTCGAATGCAATCGGCCATTGTGTTTGTCCAGGTTTTGTCCAGTATTGCTTCAATATTTTTCCAGCTTGGGAGATTTCAACATGCACCCGTCCGGATTCGTAGCCTGTACCGATCAGCGCTGTAAATGTCTCACCTGGAGCAACAGACTCATTTTCTGTTTTTAGAATGAAAGCACGCTTCGTGGTATATTGCTTTAAGTTTGGATTGATCACCTCAACAAGCTTGGTTGCTCGTACAGCAGGGGTTGCACCCTTGGCTGGTATTTCAAAGGTCACACGGTAGAGCCCTACAGGTAGATCAGTCGCAATGAGTTTCTTGCCGCTTACCGTATCTGTTGAAAGTGTGGTTTCAAAAACGGCCTCACCGTTACTCCAGGTTTCTGGAATAGCAGGATTGGGAGCAGGAGGTTCGAGTGGTTTGAGTTCATGGTGTACGCGTGGAGATGGCTGGTTGCCAAAAAAGTTCCCACGATCAACATGCGATGGCTGAACAAGTCGATGCACCTTGAGTACACCGGTGCCAGTCCGTGGCTCACCATCAAGAGTCGAGGTTGAAATAGTGATGTCGACGTGAGCCGAGGTGCCATTGGCAACAGACTGCCATTCATCGACAGCAAGAGATGCATCAATATCAGTATAGCCAGCACGAATCACTTTCTCATCAGACCGAGTTTCTCCACCCCGATCGGTGACCTCTGCAACCACTTTATACGTAAACACTGGGAGAGATTCTTTGGGTACCGAGCGATCTGCAAGGGCAGGAAATACAATCTGAAACGCGCCAGTGGCATCCGTCGTTGTGGTACCGCGGGCGATGCGCTGCGCACCACCATCGAAAGGAAGCCATGGAAAAAAAGAGCGACACCAGATTGGAAAACGCACAGTTCGCTCAACTCGCCAACGCACGGAGGACTCAGTGACAGGAAGGCCAGTGTAGGTTGCAGCTGTTCCGGAGAGTGAAATCTCATCACCAAGAGGAACGCTTTTTTTGGGAGAGGCAATTGTGACTTCAAACTTTGGTCGCTTGTATTCTTCAATACGGACACCGACAGATCCCTGCGTGTTTGCAGTGCGGGCCCGAAGAGACCATCTCCCTGGCAGACAACCAGAGGGAATGGAAAAATTACCATGAAAAGAGCCATTCGCATTTGTCGTATGACGAGAGGTTGCAACGTCCCGGCCATTGGCGTCACGCAATGTTACGTCTACAATAACATTCGAAAGCGCTGCATATTGTGCCCGGGCCTGATCGCCAGTTGCGGCGATACCCTTATAAAAGACGATCTGTCCTGGCCGATGTATACCCCGATCTGTCATGAGAATGATGTTCTTTACAACAGCTTGACGGATATTGCGTCCTACACCTCTCGGAAAATTGGCAACGGTCTCTTGACGACCTTCAACATCTGCTGATGCAACAATCACAACTGGTTGTCCCTGAGTTACTTCCAATTCAAATCGACCAGAAGCATTTGTCGTGACGGCATGCGATTGCTCAACAACCTGAGCATTTCCTTTTCTTTCTCGTGCAAAGACTTTGACTTCGGCGTGCTGAATAGGTTCCCCCGTTCGAACATCGACAATGAAGCCATTTACAATGGGGTTGCCTTGTTGTTGATTGCCACGTTGAGCCGGTTGCCGTGGTTGTCCCTGTACGGACGCCGCCTCAGTTGCAAATGTTCCTCGACTCTGTTCGGTGATAATTGCCAGTCGTGTTACCCATACAAGCGTGGCTGAGACAACGTTATCAATGTCTCCAAACCCCGGTTTTTGGCTAGCAATGACCCAATAAGATCCTGGATCGAGATTGGCAGCGTCGAGTGAGGAACCGACTGGAAGGTCAATAAATTGCTCTTGATAGTCTGGGACGTGTGGTAAATCTGCTGTGTGTTCACGGACAGCTGGGAGGGTGAGCATCGCTTTTCGATCAGTGTCATCCATCCAGCTTCCGTAAGCGTTTCTTGTCTTGAGTCGACCAAGCCAATCAGCTTTACAAACACGGATATGAACCTTCTCAAGATTGCGATATGTGATGCGAATCGAAGGAAAAGGTTTCGCCCATGTCCGCTCTGTAGATACTGAGAGTGTCTTTGCCTCGATTTGTTTCACCAGATTTGCACACTGAGCTCCTCCGTGCGTTTTCGGGTGGGCTGACGCTGCGGCCTGAGCTGTTGCATGTGCTTGTACAAGATCACCATGTTGGCGGAGCAGCGTTGCTAATACAAACGATGCACGCGCCGCTGTTTCATGATTTTCTGCATGTTCAATAAATATTCTGAGTGACTTTTCCTTGCGTTTGTCGACACCATCACCAACAACGATTTCTGATGCCCACAGTATCCTTTCAAGATCAGCTGACAAAAAGGCCGAAGGATCAGCATCATCACGATGAAACGTGATGAGTTCACGATATAGGAGTGCCGCTTCAAGAATAGGTGACTCTCGATCCGTGATATCATCATCTGACTCAGGGTGCCAGGATAAAAAATCATCGAGCGTTCCAAGTGCTGGCGAACGAACGTCGATTTCAAATGCATCTTCGGGTGCGATGAGGCCTCGCTCACCAGACTGCAAGAAAACAAGAGCATCGTGCACAACGACATCCCAGACAGTTGGACGATAGGCATCAGACATCGAACCTTTTTGGAGCAGTGCGTCCCACGCTGTGACGGGCAAAGACTGTAGTACTTTTTTCTTGGTATCCGTGGAATCACCAAGTGCAGATTTAAATTGTTTCCTAATTTCAGCAATGATGGTCGGAAGGTCCCACTGAGATATTTTGGAGAGATCCGTTCCCCCAGCACCACCTTGTGTCCTCGTGCGATAACGCCATTGATTTTGCTGATAGAATCCCCAGATCCAATTTGCTTGAATGGCATGAAGTACGTGTTGTGTTTGTTGCGGAGCCGTTTTAATTTCTTCTGCTAAGCGGATAAGACGTGCAGGATCATCAGGCGGTCTATCTCCTGTTTCAGTCAGTATCCGCGTGGCGATTGCCCGAGCGACTTCATCCCACGCCTCTTCAGCACGTGCCTGCTCTTCAATGCCTTTCAACAGCTGTGTAGCCGTTTTCGGTTTCCCTTCATTGAGCGATCGCTGTATCGACTCCCAGAGTTCCTTTCGTGAGCTGTTTGCGTCATCTGCTTTGATCGAAGGCTGGGTGACAACGATCACCCCAAGGCTCAAGAAAAGCATTCCAGCAAAAAAGTAACGTGCTCGAATGGTAAATGGGTTGTGCAAGGGGTTCATTTGCAGCCATACAAACATGAGTATCTCCCACTGCCAATATTGTGGCCGAGTCTTTTGAATTGGACCATTAATGTACGACAAAAAAACGAATCAAACGTACGTTTGGGGGTATTACAAAGTGACATCTTCTCTAGAAAGGGAACGGGGACGGCACAGAATCGTTACAGTGCCCAAAAGACACTTTGCTTATTTTGCCGTTTGAGAACCTTTTTTTTGTCAAAAAGCATGACCACATCTTTTGCGGATGAGGTATCGCAGGTGTTTGAAACACGACTGCATACAGCACACCGAGTTCTCTTGTCATCAATGCTCCCAAATGACATAAGCCACGACGATTAGTCTTTGGAAGCCTGTGATCGACGGATGTCAATTTGCCACGACTTTGGTTTTACTGACACATCACTATCGTCATCATAAAACGCACGGAGATGCTCAAGCTCATCCTTGGTCTTGGAAATCACTGTTGCGTACTCATTATCACCATAGACGTTCATTAATTCATCGGGATCCTTTTCGAGATCATAAAATTCCCACTCGTCAAATTGATAGAAATGCATCAACTTATGGTTTTTTGTGCGGATGCCGTAATGACGTGGAACCATATGAACACTCGGGTATTCGTAGTAGTGGTAATAGACGCTAGTACGCCAATCTGAGGGAGTATCACCCTCTAAGAGTGGAACAAGTGACCTGCCTTGCATGTCGTCAGGAATCTCGGCTTCTGCCATTTCCAAAAAGGTCTCTGCATAGTCTAAGTTTTGAATGAGATCATCGTTGTATGTTCCTGGTTGTGTGACACCAGGCCACTTCACAATAAAGGGCATCTTCATTGATTCATCGTACATCCATCGTTTGTCATACCAACCATGATCCCCAACATAAAAACCTTGATCAGAAGAATAGATCACAACGGTATTGTCACTTAATCCAAGGTCATCGAGAGTTTGCATCAGCGTTCCAACACTTTCGTCCACTCCTTTAATGCACCGCAGGTAATTCTTTGCGTAACGCTGGTATTTCCATCGGACAAGTGATTCTCCTGAAAGGTTTTCAGCATGAAAGGCCTTGTCGCGTGGTTCATATGCTTTTCGCCACTCTTGAAGCTGTGCAGTGGTCATTCGCTGCATATTCCGCCAGGCAGATTTATCAAGTCGACCTTGGATAGCATTGCCATCAAAGGATGGCAGTAAATCAACAAATAAATCAAAATTGAGATGCATGTGTCGATCAATCTCAAGTTCCTGATACCGCGCTGGCGGAGCATTATCTTCCCAGGTATCAAACAAGGTGTCGGGTTCTGGTAGATCAGTGTCTGCATAAAGATTGAGGTGGCGTTGTGCAGGCATCCAATTTCGGTGAGGGGCTTTATGTTGCACCATCAGCATGAATGGCTTGCCTTGTTCTCGCCCTTGCTTGAGCCAGTCCACAGCCAGGTCAGTCACGATGTCGGTGCAATGCCCTTCAATCCGTGTGGTGCCTTTTGGAGTGATCATGTCAGGGTTGTAATACAGCCCCTGACCGGGAAGTACCTTCCAATCGGAAAAGCCCTGCGGTTTGCCTTTCAGATGAGACTTCCCGTATATCGCAGTGGTATATCCTGCAGCTTGCAGTAATTTTGGAAATGTCTGTTGGTTCCAGTCAAACGTATTGCCATTATTCATAAATCCATTTTTGTGACTGTGCTTGCCAGTTTGTATGACAGCACGACTTGGTCCACAAATTGAATTTGTGCAGAAGCTGTTGAGAAAGACAACACCTTCAGAAGCCAAAGAGTCAATGCAGGGAGTTGGATTCACCGACTTGAGCCAACCGTTATATGCACCGATTGCATGAGGTGCGTGATCATCACTAAATATAAAAAGAATATTTGGGCGAGTATCCTCAGCGCAACTACTGTGCTCCAGAATAAAAAGACTCGCAGAAAACAACATCAAAATGATCAATGAGCGATACAAGAACATAACTTTATAATACCGGAGGAAGGGTGCCAGGTTTTCCATTCGTCCTTAGTCTATGGTCTCGCGGTCTCGACAACAACAATTAGGCCATGAACAGCAGGTGAATCTCCAGAGTGACAGATTTGCACAAGCGCGGAGGTCACTGGACCTGCCGGTTATCACAGATGCCGTCAAGATGTGGAATCATCTTCACGTTTCACAATAAGTTGGACAAGAATATTGACGAGTGGAGATACGATAATGATTGTTGGCCATGCGATTATCCACGAAAGTCCCCAGGCTTGAAGCCACGCAGGAATGAGTTTGGGGTGAAGCCCAGTGTGAAAAGCAGTGATCACAAGGGACATCAGCCCAGACATGAGAAGCGACATGACAAGCGAAAAAACAAGTCCATGATATTTATGTGAGAGCATGAGGATATTTGGAAGAAGGAAGAAAGAAGCAATGAATAAGAAAACTATGTACCGCAGAATGTACAATAAGAAGGACTTCCCGGGGGACTCCCGTTTCGGTACTGGACGTTCTTGGTTGTTTCAGAAAAAGGATTATCAAGGATCTCTAAGAGGCTCTGAACAGCCTTCAGGCTACCAGACTCGGCTTCATTGAGAGCTTCTTCAACGATGTGGTTCCTTGGGATAATCACAGGATTTACCAATTTCATGCGTGCAGCAGCGTCTTCATGAGAGCCTGGTTCTTGGTCAAGTCGATGTTGCCAACGAGTGCGCCATGAACGAAACGCAGGCGCTGCGATAATTCTTAGGTGTGAGGCGTCGTGTTCAAGAGAATGGCCTAATTCTACAAACGTCGACGTAAAGTCAGCCTGCGTATCTTGCATGATGTTCAGGAGCGATTCAAAGAGTTCAAGGTCACTCTCTTGACAGGTTGCAAGGCCTATTTTTTTTCGGGCACCGGTAAGATGATACGCTTTGTACTTCTCCGAAAATGTGTTGACAATCGGAATAAGTTGTTCAATGGCCTGTTCGGTGGGGCTCCCAACAAGCGGGATGAGACTCTCCGCGAGTCGAGCAAGATTCCACTGAGCGATAGCAGGCTGATTGGCATATGCATATCGCCCTTGTTGATCGATTGAACTGAAAACTGTGTCAGGATGGTAGACATCCATGAACGCACAGGGACCATAATCGATTGTTTCACCTGAAAGAGCCATGTTGTCCGTATTCATAACACCGTGAACAAAGCCAATCAGCATCCAGTGAGCGAGTAGTTGAGCCTGACGGTCGATGACAGATTCTAAAAATGGAAAGACAGAATTTTCAGAGCACAGCAAATCTGGATCATGTCTTCGAATCGTGTAGTCGAGGAGAGACGACAAGTGTTCATGATTCCCCAAAGCTGCAGCATACTGAAATGTCCCAACACGAATGTGACTTGCTGCCACGCGTGTCAGAATAGCACCTGGTAAGGATGTAGTCCTTAATACTGTTTCACCAGTGGCTGCTACGGCGAGGCTGCGAGTTGTTGGAATACCCAGCGCATGCATTCCCTCACTGATAATGTATTCCCGGAGCATCGGCCCAAGAGCTGCTCTTCCATCACCGCTGCGTGAATACTTTGTGCGGCCAGCACCCTTCAGTTGAATATCCAAACGCTTCCCATCACATGTGATCTGCTCCCCAAGAAGAATGGCTCGACCATCCCCTAGATTTGTGAAGTGACCAAATTGATGGCCCGCATACGCTTGCGCAATAGGCTTTGATCCATCTGGGATTTCATTCCCAACAAACATTGATGCTCCTGAGGATTGAAGAATGTCAAAATTCAATCCGAGATCATGGGTGAGTGATTGATTGAGGAGGGTAAGTCCTGCGTATCTCACTGGGGTGGGGCGTTCGCTAGAGAAAAATGGTTTTGGCAGGTTTGTATAGGAGTTCTCAAATCGCCAGCCAGCTTCATGATCCAGGCAAGTCATGTGTGAAACATTTGTGCAGGGAAGTTCAACGTAGTCCAAAACAATAGTGTAGGACACATAGACAAAAACGAAATGAGTGATGTCTTTATTGAGATGTGGGGGCGAAAACCGGTGGTCTTCAGATACCAATTTGTTCCGTTCGAAACGAATTACTCAAAAATGATAGAGGGGTGTTAGAGAGAACTTTCAATAAGTCGGGCACAACAAGGTGCACATCTTGAGAAGAGATAGTCTGAGCCGCATACTAAAGATCTTGCTCTGTGCTTATTGTTATGAAAATAATTTTTCCAGTTTCTCTGGCAATGATTGTTTTGACCGCTGGCTCGAGAAAGTTTGCTACGGCCAGTGAATCGGTTGCAAATAGATTTGTGATTCGCTTCACAAAAACTGAGCAAGGAAAACATATTTGGGTATTCGAGGCAGGCTAACAAAACAGAGCAATTTTTTTCTCACAACGGAGCGAGCACTTGAATCACCTGCTGACGGCAATCAAAAGACTTGAACTGAAGTCTACTGGAAAATGGTTTTTGCTCTCGGCTGTGATTGGTATGGTTGCTGGCATTGGAGCCATTGGTTTCCATATTATTGGGCAAAGTGTTCAGCACACTGCACTGGGTCGGCTTGCTCATTTTCATGCTGGTGAGGCAGAGGCAGAGGGAACTGTTTTTCCTGAAACGGATGGACCATTTAAGCCATGGATGCTGGTTGCAGTGATGGCTGCTGGTGGTCTGGCTTCGGGTGTGTTGGTCTATACATTCGCTCCTGAGGCTGAAGGGCATGGTACAGATGCTGCCATCGATGCATTTCATAATAAAAGGGGTGACATACGAGGTCGTATTCCAATCATTAAGACCATTGCTTCTGCCATTACACTTGGTACAGGAGGTTCAGCAGGTCGAGAAGGTCCAATTGCGCAGATTGGCGCAGGCTTTGGTTCATTTCTTGGTGGAGTTCTCAAACTGCCTGCTCGTGATCGTCGCATTATGCTCGCTGCCGGTATGGGAGCTGGGGTAGGTGCAATTTTTCGAGCACCTCTGGCTGGAGCAGTATTCGCGGGAGAGATTCTTTACCGTGATGCGGATATTGAGAGTGATGCTCTTGTGCCTGCAGCAATGTCTTCAGCAATAGCGTATTCGGTTTTCTGCCTATGGTTGCCGAGCGATCTTCGCTTTATGCCTTTATTCGGTCCTCATATGGCTTTTGAAGTCGAGTCTCCATTGGAGTTAGTGCCCTACGCATGCATGGCAGTCATTCTCGTTCTTGCTGGCTTGCTGTATATCCAAACGTTTTATGGCGTTCACGCTCTATTTAAAAAGTTACCCATCTTTCCTCATATCAAGCCAATGGTTGGCGCAGCATTGGCAGGACTTACAGGCCTTGCCTTATGGTCAGCGTTCGGGCAGGACTACGATGCCCTTGCAGTTCTTGGTAGTGGGTACGGTTTACTGCAAAAAATGTTTGCGAGTGAATTCACTGTTGCGCCCCTCTTATTAGTATCCGTTGCTCTAGTAAAAATCTTGACAACGTCTTTTACTATTAGTTCAGGAGGATCCGGTGGCGTCTTTGGCCCTTCAATGGTTATCGGAGGGTGTGTTGGTGGAGCTGTTGGTCAGGTTTTTCATACTTGGATGCCTGAACTCGTGCCACATCCGCAGGCATTTGCCATTGTTGGTATGGCAGGTTTTTTTTCTGGGTGTGCCAGAGCGCCACTTTCTACAGTTCTGATGGTGAGTGAGATGACAGGTGGATATGGCTTGCTCTTACCGACGCTCTGGGTGTCTACACTGACTTTTTTACTTGGACGACGTTCAACACTTTATCTCAAACAGGTGCCAACTCGATTGGATTCACCGGCTCATAGAGGTGATTTCTTTGTTGATGTGCTTGAAGGAATTCGTGTCGAAAACGTATATCAACAAAGTCCTCGTCTCAAGCTTATCCATGAGGGAACAACCTTAGACGAAATAGTGCATGCGTTGGCTGAATCGACACAACGATATTTTCCGGTTGTTGACGCAACTGGAAAAATGCTTGGGATTTTTTCAGCAGAAGATGTTCGTGGGTATCTTTATGACGATACGATTTGGCATATTGCAAATGCCCGAGATGTGATGAAGAGTGATGTTGTATCAGTGACCCCAGATGAAGACCTGAATTCAGCCTTGGGTAAATTCACGGCTATCAATGTTGATGAACTCCCTGTTGTTGCTTCAGAGGATCAGCAAAAAATACTTGGTACGCTTCGCCGAAAAGAAGTGATTGCAGCCTATAATCTCAGGCGTTTGGAGCATAAGCGGCTCCGTCAAATCCCCGAAGATTCTATAACCAAGTCACGCGATGGAACGTCTGACGGATAACCCTTTTATTCTAGGCTATAATAACGTTGTAGCGTACTGTTGAAACCTGTTGTATTGAGTGACAATATGCAAAATCTTCTGGAGAGAATGCAACGTGATGAAAGTATCAACATCTTTGTCCGCGAAAGTAGTTGTTCGTAGTGTTCTAATTATTTTCTCAATGGTGCTTCGAGCACCCCAAGCGATCACGGCTGATTCCAACCCACAGCCCTTTCAATTTCAAAAGAATGACACCGTGGCTATTTTTGGGAATGGTCTTGCTGATCGCATGCAGCATGATCCTTGGGTCGAAGCTGTTTTGCAAAGCCAGCTTAAGGGAAAGAATGTCCGCTTTCGAAACATGAGTTTCTCAGGAGACATGGTCAATAAGCGTCCTCGAAATAAGGGCTTTACGAATGATGAAGAATATCTCCAGCACGTTGCGCCAAATGTCATATTCATTATGTACGGGTACAACGAATCCTTTGCCGGCCCCGATGGCGGAGACACCTACCGAAACGAACTTGTGTCCTTGATTGAGAAATACAAAAGCCTTCGAAAAGAAGATGGTGTAGCAGCTCGATTTGTTCTCTTTAGTCCGATTGCCTACCAATATTATGGCGACAGGAACCTCCCTAATGGCACTCAGATCAATGTTAATCTTGCCGCTTTTACAGAGGCGACCAGACAAGCAGCTCATGAAACAAAGGCAACCTTTGTCGACCTTTACTCGCCAACATTTCAGGCATTTGTATCGAATAGCAATCAACTGACACTGAATGGAATTCACCTCAATGCAGAGGGCTATTGGATTTTAGCAGACATCATATCCAAAGCCCTCATTGGCAAATCTTCGCCATCAAAAAAAGAAATTCAGGATATCTATGATGCGGTCGTCGATAAAAACTGGCACTGGCATAATCGCTATCGTGCCACCGATGGAAATGATATTTGGGGTTCGCGCTCAGGCCTGACATTTGTTGATGGTCAAAGCAATGCGGAGGTGCTCAAGCATGAGTTGACTATGCTTGACATCATGACATCCAATCGTGATGACGTCATTTGGGCGGCTGCAAATGGTCAGCGTATCCAACCAAATGATAGTAATGTACCGCCACCGGTGACAGTTATTTCAAACGTCGGTGGAGGTAGTAAAAGTTCAAATAAAGATAAGGAAGGGAGTGTCCAGTACCTTTCTCCAGAGGAGAGTCTGAAAAAGATAAATATTCCAGATGGTTTTGAACTCAATATCTTTGCGTCAGAGGAGATGTTTGAAGGCTTCGCGAATCCAGTGCAGATGCAGGTTGATGCACAGGGGCGACTGTGGGCAGCATGTTGGAATACCTATCCAAAGTGGGAGCCACTTAAGAAGATGAATGACGCTCTCGTAATTCTTGAAGATGAGAATCACGATGGAGTTGCTGATAGAAAAAAAATCTTTGCACATGTCCACAATCCGCTTGGTTTTGAATTCTGGGGTGGTGGTGTGGTTGTGACATCCGGCCCAGATCTTCTGTTTCTTCAGGATACTGATGGTGATGATGTAGCTGATGTTCGCTATCCCCTCCTGCAGGGGTTGGGTACGTCGGATACACATCATGCTGCAAACAACCTTATCTATGGTCCGGATGGGGGTATCTATTGGCAAAGTGGTATTTTTCTTGTGCATAACCATGAGACACCGTGGAAGCCAAACTTGAACATTGGTGAATCAGGGATGTATCGATTTGATCCACGAACATTCGCCATTACACCCCATGCTGCCAATCGTCCGAATCCACATGGAACAAGTTTTGATTACTGGGGTTACTGTTATGCCAATGACGGAACAGGCGGACGTTCGTATCAGGTCAGGCCTGAAGGAACAGGCTTCAAAATGCACGAGTTACTGACAAAAGAGTTTCGCCCAGTCGCTGCGGATGAAATTCTTTCTTCAACTCATTTTCCGGATGAGCTGCAACAGGATTTCCTTATTTGCAACACGATTGGGTTTCTTGGTGTGAAGCAATACGACCTTGATCGTGGAGAAGGCCTTTCGAGTGAACCGACCGCCACTTCAGTGGAAGAAAAGAGTCATGTAGACGTCAAGCAGGGTGGCAAGTTAATTGAAGTCAACCATCCGGCTTTGCGTGATAAGAAAATTACTAGCTTCAAACTTCGTGTGAATGGCAAGCGAGAAATGAACATCTCTGAAGTTGAGGTGATGCGGGGCAGGGAAAATATTGCCCGCGCAGCAAAGATGACACAGTCGAGCGATTACGGAAACGGTCAGTTTCCTGCTCAACTCCTGGTTGATGGCAACAAAGACAACTTTGCTCATACCGCGATAGAAAAAGACCCATGGATGAAAGGCGAGTTTTCAGAGCCAGTAGAGGTTTCCACGTTCAGGGTTTGGAACCGGAAAGGATTTGAGCAACGATTTGATGGTGGTGCGATTGATTTTTTCAACGGGAAAAATCTGATTGCTTCTGTCGATGTTGCGATCAAAGGCGGGAAAGGCAAAGAAGCCAATAAGCAACGTCAGTTTGGTGAAGTTTGGGGAACCCCAGGTGTCGAACTTCTTAACAGTAGTGACAGAAATTTTAGACCCACCGACGCCGTCATTGGTGGAGATGGTGCGTTGTATGTAGCGGATTGGCAAAATGTGATTATTGGTCACATGCAGCACAATATTCGTGATCCAAATCGAGATCATGTGCATGGACGAATTTTTCGGTTGACAGTCAAAGGGCGACCTCTTCAGAAGCCAGTTCTTATAGCCGGTGAATCAATCGAGGCTCTGCTTGAAAATCTGAAGCATCCAACGAATGGTGTCCGTCACAGAACACGTGTTGAACTCAGTGGCCGAGACTCAGATGAAGTAATTGCTGCAACAAAAAAATGGATGGCATCGTTCGATCCAAACGATGAACAGGAGGCGCACTATCTTTTGGAGGCATTGTGGCTGCATCAGCAGCACAATGTGCGAGATGAGGCGTTACTTCAGACGCTTCTTCAGTCGGCGGTCCAGCACGCTGTTGTTGCAGCGAGAACAGTTGATCACTTTTGGCATACGGTTGACGTAACAGGGAGCAGTGGATTTGCTGCACCAGCGGCCATTGAAGTTGTAGAATTTGATTCCCCCAAGCATCTGAATGCTGAAGAAAAAAAGGCCTATCAGCTTGGTTCACAGATCTATCAGCGTGAGGCTCATTGTGGAACCTGTCATCTTACGCACGGGAAGGGAAACGGAATTATTTATCCATCACTTGTGAACAGTCCGTGGGTTGGTGGAAGCGAAGATCGACTGGTCAAAATGACGCTGCATGGTCTGTGGGGTCCCATAGAGGTTCATGGAAAGACGTATGATCCTTCACGAGGTGTTCCGCCAATGACTGCATTTCGAAATCTTCTTAATGATGAGGAGTTGGCTGCGGTGCTTACTTTCGTAAGAAATAGCTGGGGGAATAAAGCGTCAGTCGTATCGCCTGAAACAGTCAAGCGAGTACGTAGTGAGACAAAGACTCAGACGACGTTCTGGAAACCGGCTGACCTGCTGGTAGAGCATCCGTTGGAGCCAGACCTTCTTGCTGCAGCTGCCTCTGAGACCGAAGAAGTTTTTGCTAATAAAGCATTAGAGCAAGCACTCCTTGCAGAATCCCCTGGTGATCTGGTGAAAGTCGCACTTGCGCAGGGCGATGCAAAAAGAGGTCAAATTGTATTTCTCAAATCGTCAGCGGCGTGTGCGACGTGTCACAAACCTCCCACCGGCGGGATGCAGTTGGGGCCTCGCCTTGAAGAACTCAAGACAAAACGAACACCAGAAGAACTCGTTGAATCGTTACTGTATCCCTCTAAGCTCATCGATAAGGAGTATGCCCAAGTTACAGTCCTGACAAATGATGGCCGTCAACTAACGGGACTAAGAGTGTCTGATGATGACAAAGAGATTCGTCTGCGAAATCTTGCTCAGCCGGTGCCTGTTTCCATCAAAAAGGCTGAAATCGAAGATATCTTTGAGTCAAAGGTCTCTCTGATGCCTGAGCATTTGGTGCAACAGCTGAAAACGCGACAAGAATTTGACGATCTTATGCGCTATATTCTCGAAATTCGAAAATAATAAGAAGGTCTTGAGGAAGCTGAGAAAAGTGCTTCAGAGGAAGTGAGTATCACAGTCTTTGTTGAGCCTCCTGTGCCGATCATTCCTGACCCGCAGGCGACCTTGTTAGAAGTCCTTATCAATGACATCACCATCTGAGCGATGGCCGAGGCGGTCATAGACAAATAGGTCAATATTAAAATTGATGATGTGAACGGATCCATCACAAAAAACAGCATTGAAACCGGCCGGGTGTGCAGAACCATAGACGAGCTGATTTGGAATCTGTTCGGAATCTTTATGGGGACGACCATATGTACTATTTGTTGAACGAAACACGTCATTGTCATACCCAACGTACATGCATTCGTTGTCAGCTGCGTCAGTGCCTGTTTGATAGCGAGATCGTGGTAAATACTTTTCACCAACTGCGATTGTTTGTGTTGTACCATCGAGAATATCTGTGATGGAGACCGTGCTGCATCGATACGTGATTCCAGTTTCTTCACTCGGTGTTGCAGGAGGAGTAGTGGATCCAGCGGCAGGACCAGGGTCTATCTCGCAGCGTGGGTAGTTCCCACAATTACCTGCATAATCAGATTTCGCGACAGCCTGCTGCTTCGTTGCATTCACAAAACTGTATGACGTTGGATATGGTCTGGGTTTCCGTCGCGAGGGACAGTTGAATGTTCCAAGAGGCGTTGCATTGCGTTTGCCAGCAGCATCCATTTTTGCAGAACCTGTTGCTCCGGTCCCAAGGGACCAAAGGCTTTCTTCTTCAATGCCAGGCAGGATGTTATAGACCCAACCACCTGGTTGTAATGGGCCAAAACCTCTGTCCGGATCGCCTGTCCAAGCCCAGCCCCATCCTCCAGATGGAAAGAAACTGTGGACGTCATGGTGTTGCTGAAATGCGATACCTATTTGGCGAACGTTGTTGTTACACGAGGTTCGTCTGGCGGCTTCACGGGCGGCTTGGACAGCAGGCAGAAGCAGGCCGATCAGGACACCAATAATTGCAATCACAACAAGGAGTTCGACAAGTGTAAACCCGTTTTCTCGTGCATGTCGTCTTTGGTTTTCGTGCAATGATGATGTTCGAGGAACGGTTTGGAGAATGGTTGTGGTCATTATGGGACCTTTCGGGACAGTTTTTTTGTGAGGTTGAAGATAATCCCTCTCTCAAGATCTTTTAAGTCAGGAGCAATTTCTTGACCAATTTGTGAAGTCGAGTTGTAGTGTTCCGGAACGAGTTCTTCTCCACGCGTATTTTTTTTGGATACTTCTAGTCGATAGACGCCGAAATAGACGCCTGAAAAACCTGATGTTGCGATACTTGGTGTGGACAAGACTGTGTGCCCGGATTGAGACGTTGTTCCGGTAGCGACTTCATAGCCCTGGCCCATGAATGACTCGGGCATCAAAGAAACTTTTGCCTGTGCAAGTGGTTTGCCATCAAGCATAAGGCGACAGGGAAATGTCGTCATGCTTAATTCATCCGCAACATACGTTGCAAATCGATTCATAAGTTCTGTGTGCGTGACTTCCCCATTGCGGTCGATATCAGCTCGTTGCAAAACAGGCTGAATAATCGCGGATGCACCCATCTCATTGGCATCAAGTACTCCATTGGAATCCGAGTCATACATTGCAATGACATCTTCGGCTGCGTGACGAGGATGAAACACTGGGGAATCAAGGGTGGATGTGTTGCAGCTCATGACAAAGAGGGCTGCCAAGGAAAGCAGTATCAATTTATTCGTATCATGTGGATCCATGAATACATTCTCCTGCCATGCCGCCCCTCGTCCCCACGTTCCCTTTTAGAAGGGATACTCTATTTGGTGTGGAATTACAAGAATTTTTGATTATCAGGCGACAGCGCGTTGTTCTTGTCTTCGTCAAAGTTATTTGACAGGAACGACGCTTGCGGATCGATTATTCAGGTTGATAAGTTCAAATTGTTCTGCCATAGGTCAGTCCCTTTTCTAGAGGGACTGAGTCATTTCTGAGAGAGTGACGAGTGTGATTTAAGAAAAAAATGGTGATGCAATCGTTCTTAATCCATAGACATATCGCGTGAACATTGGGTGGGCCGTTGGAGGACGTCTTCGTTGATGGCTGTATCTGGGATGGACGAATGTAAAAGGGCTGCTTTTTTTGACGTTAGATCAAGTGCCGGAGGTGGGACTTGAACCCACACGCCCTTGCGGGCAAAGGATTTTGAATCCTTCGCGTCTGCCATTCCGCCACTCCGGCTCATTACAAAAGATTGGACTAGGAGAGGTTTAGCAGTCTCATTATGTTTTGCCAGCACAGGGTGTCTACAACGGGCGATTGTGCTCGATATAGATAGGCTGTTTATCACCATGATGAGTGAGAATCTCTTCTATGCAGGTACTTGTTTTCGAAGATGACGGTGTTGAGCGGCTATGGCCCCTGACGACCTTTCGCCCAGCCTGTGATATCACCATTGGGGCGCAAACACTATGCGAGATCCTTTCGCATATAGGGAGTGTCTTTCGCGTCCTTCGGCCATCTCTCGCGATGCATCTTGATGCTATTGCAGATAGTCGTGTGGTGTTTTGGGGGGCGTCTGTCACACCTTCGGCCATAGAGCCATTGATGTCCACGCACGGAGCTCTCGTGGTGCTTGTAAATGCACGCGTGGTGCCCAGTCGGGCAACCATGATTGCACTCAGAAGTCTTGTTGAAGCTGGACGCCGTGGTATTGTCTGGGATGGTGATACGATGACTGCAGCCATTCTTCACCGAACAAGTGATGGTGATGGGCCTGACGATATGGCGATGCAACAGTTAATCGATACAAGGTCTACCGATTCCATCAGAGCACTTAGGCTCGACACTCTTGATTGTTCATTGGAACTGCTTCGAGAACCCTTTGATGTTATCACGGCCCATGAATGGACAATTGCCGGAAACTTGGCGATGTTAATCGACAGTGGCAGATTCAAAGAAGTCAAACCCGGCTTGTTTGTTGAAAAGGGTGTGGAGATTCACGAACCAATTGTTGTACGCCATGGACCGGTGCTTGTTGAGTCGGGAGTGGAGATCGGTCCTTTTGTGTGTTTTGACGGGCCAGTTTTTATAGGACAAGATAGTAAGATTAATCCTCAGACCTGGCTCCACGATGCTATTGCCATTAGGGCTGGATGCCGAGCAGGAGGAGAGATCGAGTCGTCTGTGTTGGAGCCTTTTTCGAACAAGCCACATGATGGTTTTATTGGTCATAGCCACGTGGGGAGCTGGACAAATCTGGCAGCGGGCACTGTCACTGGGAACCTCAAGGTAAGTTATGGGACAATTAGGTTGCAGACATCTGATGCGACCATTGACAGTGGTCGCCAGTTTCTTGGATCGCTGATTGGTGATTGTGTGAAGACAGCAGTCAATACATCTTTGCCATGTGGGGCTCGTATTGGGTCTGTGGCAACAGTCGGAGGGGCTACCGGCCACACTGTTCCAATATTTCACAATCAACTTATTGGTGGAGAAGAAGGAAGTACCACGTCTGTATCGCAAGCGAGTATTACACTCGAGCGCATGATGGCCCGTCGCGGTTTATCACTTTTGTCAGCCGACAAGGAACTTCTTGAGGCACTTGGTCCAAATTAACAGACCGTGACAGGTCATAACTCTTTTCTACAATAAACACATGTCCATAACGCAAGCATATCGCACCGGTCACTTTGGCCTATCCTTTGAATTGTTTCCTCCCAAGACGCCTGAATCTGAGGCAGTCATGTGGAAAACGGTTGATGAACTTATTGCCTTTGAGCCATCGTTGATTACCTGTACGTACGGCGCTGGTGGATCAACAAGAGGAACAACACTTGGAGTACTCAAGGGACTCCGTGACCGTCATAGTATTCCAGTGGCCAGTCACCTTACCTGTGTTGGAAGTCGTGTCGATGACCTTCGAGGATATCTTGAAGAGGCTCAAAGAATTGGTGTGACAGCCATTGTTGCATTACGGGGAGATCCTCCTCAGGGAGAGACATCATTCACCCCGGTGGAAGGTGGATTGCGTTATGCTTCAGAATTAGTTGAATTTATCAAACGCGAATTTCCTGACTTTGACATTCTGGTTGCTGGATATCCAGAAACACATCATGAGGCAATCAGCCCGCAGGCGGATCTTGAAAACCTTCAGCGGAAATGTGAGGCAGGTGGAGATGTGATTGTCACGCAGATTTTTTATGACAACAACGATTTTTTTCGATTTTGTGATCGATGTGTAGCGTTAGGTATTCAAACACCAATTGTGCCAGGCGTCATGCCCGTTACTAACTACGCACAGATTCGTCGAATTGCTGGACTCTGTAAAGCACGGTTACCGGAGGCATTCACGAGTGCCTTTGAGGCGGCGGGCAACGATGAAGCAGACCAGTTTGAAGCAGGTGTCGAATTTGCAGCTCGTCAGGTTGAAGAACTTGTAGCACATGGAGTTCCTGGCATTCATTTCTATGTGCTCAATAAATCTCCAGCGACAGTACGAGTACTTCAGCACGTGGGTCTTCATCGTTGAAGTCTGTTCATCGAGGAGGCTGATCGTCATCCATTGTGCTTATATAGTTTCGAAGACGTTCCAGTTCATCACTGACATGACGTAACTTAAGCATGTTTTCAACACGCTTTACAAGCTCAACACGGTTCACCGGTTTTGATAAAAAGTCATCGGTTCCGGACTCAACAGCGCGCTCAATGTCCCCCAGTTCACCAAGTGCTGTCACCATCAGAATCATTGTTGTTTTTGTCGCAGGATCCTCCTTTAGTCGCTGACACACCTCAAATCCTGACAGCTTTGGCATCATGACATCAAGCAGAATGACATCAGGCTCAAATGCAGCGACTTTTTCAAGAGTATCTGCTCCATCCACTGCAGTTTGTATTTCACAGTCGAGAGCAGCGAGGTACACCTCGAGTAGTTCACGATTCGGTTCATTATCGTCAGCAATCAATACGCGACTTTTTTGTGAAGTGGACGGGGTCTGTGGTTTGGTCATAAAGCAAATCCTTCATCGGAAGATGCAGTAAAAATGATCCTTGAGAAACAACTAAGAATCATTCAAAGGGGGGTATTCAAAAACTGATTGGGTTTTGACGACGGAAAGGTCATCTGGGAAGGTATGAAAACACTGCACTAAGAGGCTACGAGCTCGTGTCTCAATGCATACAAGGCTGACTGCTCCAAGTCCCATGCGACCGCCGTATTCAAATCGATGCAGCAAACCATTTTTTGATCCATCGATAAGTAATTCGTTCTGAAAGTCCCAAAAAGCATCGCTCCTTATTTTTTCAAGGTGAAAGCACGTTTGGTAGGTAACACCATTTCGACAATCGATTTGATCCGAATGTTCACCAGAAAGGCGCTTTGAAAGAAGTCGTCGTTTCTTTGGGAGAGGCTCACTCGATGCAGTTGCCACTTCCGTGAGTATGAAACGACCTGCCTTCCATGTGAGAACATGGCCCGTTTTTGTAATGGAGACATCAATGGAATAATGCCCTCGGTCAATATGTCGGTTTTTGAGAACGCTAAAGAGTTCTGGATGAAGTGGTCTTCCGTACAGTTGAAAAACGAGGTCTGTGATTTTGGGACGGACTGAAAGCACGTCGATGTTCTCCGACACATTTTGGATTGATTGAATAAAAATCTTGCCGTTTATCATAAAAACTCAAGGCCTTGCTGTACAAAACCATCTTCAAAAGTGTTCTAACTCAATCCAACAAGGAGGTCGTATGTAGCATGGCTGCCGGCCGTGATCCCAAATCCACGGGTGAGAAAAAGTGTTGAGAAAAATAAGCCGGCCAGCGTTCGAAACGTAAAACTGTAGAGGTAGAAAGGTTCTCCGAGGGGGCCGACGTAATGCGCAGCACTAAAAAGTACACTCGTCGTACAAACTGCGCAAACACCGGCAGAAATAGGTGTCACCCCACATCGTCGTAGAAGCCATATAAGCGTTGGAAGAAGGATTAGGCGGAAAAGGACTTCTTCATACAGTCCGGCGCCGCAATACCCCACAAAACGGCTCAGCAGGTTTACAAGAGGGGCATTATCGACAGCAACTGTCCAGAAGGTTTCATGAAGGTTTGCGATCGTAATCAGCAAAAAAGCCCACAGTAGGCTTTCAGCAGCCATTCCAAGCAGTATACCAGCCCGAAAGTGCCATGTATCGTGAGCAATATGGTGCCAGGCGAGGAGACCCACAATTGTGAGAAATGGGAGAAGAAAATAGGCACCAAAACCGATTTGGTCGAGAAATTGTCGAAGCCACACATCGGCACCATTTCTTGGGGATCCGTATCCAAGAATAATCACGCCACCTTCATACATGAGGATGAGCGGGAGGGAAAAAATCAGACTTGTGAGCGGTGTTCGAGAAATCTGCCAATATGTGTTTTCTGACGACTCACAGATCGCGGTCGTATCCTGGCTGTCATGCTCACGTGAGTCCTCTTCAGAAGCGTCAAGCCCTGCAAGGGAATCAACGGGAAAATCATCATCTTCTTGAAGAGTCGAAAAATTTTCACTCATTTATGAAAAGCCTCAACCGAAAATTCAAACCGTATAAAAACCATGACTCGCATCACAAGCCGAAGAATCACACTTGTTTTTATGTGTTTTTTGGTTCTGCATCATCAGTGAACGTCAGAGCCCATGAGCAGATACGGTTTTGAATATTTATGACATGTACAAGTTCAAAAAAAAATTTAAGTCGGAATCAATTGTTTTATCGGGAAAGATGCACTGCTTCATCAAAAACATTTCTTTTGATCAACGTAAGTGCTTGACAACATCGTGAACGATCACAGAATAGCGCATGTCTTTCAACGTCTTGCAGTTGCTTGTGGGTCGCGATGATGTTGGAGATAAACTCATACGCCGATATGAGGTTGCCTCTCTCAAAAGGAGCTCTACTGCTTACATTTGATTTCGAAGTATTGGGGGGCGACGACTAGAGGGATCGACAGTCGGCGACCTTGGTCGTGAAATGGATGTCCCCTCCGGTTTCGAAATGATATTTCAGATGTACGCGTTTTTGAAAAGTCACCTATTGTCGTGACAAAAATTGTACACTTCCCTGAAGCGAATGTCGCTGAATGGAACTGGCCATGGCGCAATGCCTTATTGGATGTGGCTCAAATATGGGGCCTCGTCGGGAACAACTCGACCGTGCGATTGAGTTCCTGCGTTACATGCCGGGAGTGGTGCTGCGGAAAGTAAGTCGTTGGAAAGAAACGGTACCGATTGGTGGTCCATCTGGTCAGGAATCATTTCTTAATGGAGCCTGCCTTATCGAGACCGATCTCTCTCCACAGGATGTGCTTTCCGTGCTGCATGCTTTGGAAAATACACTTCAGCGCAACCGAAGTGAGCGATGGGGTCCTCGCACAGTCGATCTGGATCTGCTTTTGTATGAGGATCTCATTCTCAATTCAGAATCTCTCACCATACCCCATCCGCGGATGTCAACACGTCGATTTGTTCTTGAGCCATGTGTTGAAATTGCTGGTGATGTTTGGCATCCCATATCCGCATGCACACTCAATGAACTTCTGGCGAACATCCAGACAGCAAATCCGCACATAGCCGTTGTCGGTGTAGAGTGTCAGAGTGTGATCGAGGTGACACGCGCTGTTGCAAACGCATCGCTTGGAGCCGTCGTTCATGCACCTGCAGAACTACCTCCTGTTGATGCCTCATCAACAGAATGGTCTAAAATACTGCTGCGCATGCTCCAGGCCATGGATGGTGAACAAAACAAATGTGAACATGGAATAGTCACAGACTTCTGGCTCGAGACACTTTCTCTGGCTGCCCATGAAAAACTTACAGCTCAGCAACGAGACGTGTTTCTCAAGGATTTTGCAACGCACACGGTTTCGTCTTCCCCGCCCCATGTCCTTTTTTTGCTTGTTGCGCCGGCAGTTCGCCTTTCGTCCTTTCCGGAGAGGGCAAGAATGCAACAACGAATCATAGAAGTAGCCCTTGATCCTACGTATCATTCACATCTAAAGCCTAAGGCCATCGTAATGATTGATGCTGAAAATCAGATTCAGGCACAAGCAGAGGCTGTTGCAGCAGTGGAAGCAATGGTGTGAACAATGGCTGAAACGATACGTGACCCAAAAATAATGCGAGCTCGTATTCTCGAAGCTCGTGCAGCTGGCAAGAGAGTTGGTTTCGTTCCAACAATGGGGGCCCTGCATCCAGGTCATCTCAGACTTGTTGAAAAAGCGGTAGAAGAGTCTGATGTGGTTGCCGTATCAGTATTTGTAAATCCCTGTCAATTTGGTCCCAATGAGGATTACGAGCGATATCCGCGAATGTTCGAGGCTGATAAAACATTGCTTGAAACAAAAGATGTACAATGGATTTTTACGCCGGATGTCAAGGATATCTATCCGCACGGAGATTCAATAAACATTGCTCTTCGTGAAGTTGGAGATTCGTTGGAAGGCCTGATTCGCCCAGGACATTTTTCAGGTGTGGCAACTGTCGTCCTTAAGTTATTTAATCTGGTGCCGGCGCATAGAACATATTTTGGTGCAAAAGA
>MDSZ01028077.1_pt1 | contig 38761 bp, 33 predicted proteins | sample 811201 | NCBI WGS metagenome assembly MDSZ01 (sample SAMN05326647, study PRJNA326480) | marine metagenome | isolation source: seawater | place: Indian Ocean: North | collected 2010
CGCCCTAGCGCGAAAGCCAAGACCCGACCGTTACTTTTGGAGGGCTTGGCTTAGTGCAGGCTCAAGACGACAAGCCGAAATGCCAAGTTTTCGGGCAGCGGTGACCCTTCAAGTTCAACTCTTAATTCGCCAGCAAGTGCGACACAAGCAACCCGCGCTTCAGCCGACCACTGCTTTCTTTCTCCCTGGCACGAGAATCACAGCCATCGCACCAAGAATCAAAACCAATGCAGCAAAGTCAGGCCAATGCGGCACCTCGCCCAGGAAAAAACTACCTGCCATCACACCCACCACCGGAATAATCATGATGGACAAGCTCGACACAATGGGTGGCAGCGATTTGGCCAGGCTAAACCATGCAACCTGGCAAAATGCGAACACACCAAAAGCATTGTAAAAAATTGGCCACCACTGCGACCAACCCTGCGGCGCACCCACATCGGTTCCCTCAAACCAAAAACCAGCCAAACCCATGGCCACAATGGTCGGCGGCATCATGGCATGGGTGAAGGTGAGGGCATGCAAACCAGTGGGGTAATGCCGAATCAGCGTAGTGCCAAACCCCCAGCAGGCGGCGGCCACCAGCATTAGCACAACGCCCAATGGGCTGCCTGCAATGGCAGCAAATTCAGAGGAGAGCAGCAGCATGGCGGCAATCATGGCAAGGCTTAAACCGATCCAGCCACGACGCCCCACCGGGTGCGCAAACGCAAGGCCCGACAACACCGCCCACACTGGCATGGTGTAGCCCAAAATAGCCGCGCGGCCCGAGCTCAGTTCCTTCACAGCCAGAATACAAAACAGGTGCCAACCAATCATGTTCGGAATGCAAAGCAAAGCAAGCCTGCCCCACATTTCGCGGGGAACCTTGAGCGACACCTTCATTTGCCGAGCCACAAACCACATGGCCACCATGCCAAACACCATGCACAGGGTGCGGAAATGCAAAGGTGGGTACTGCGTTACCGCGTATTTCATGACAGGCCAGTTCAAACCCCAAATGGCGGTAATGCCAAGGAGTAACTGAATTTGAGGCAGGGATAATTTTGCAGCTGGCACGTAAGTGAACGATCATTCAGTAAAGTGCCCCAGTGTAGTGCATTGGCCCACTCTTGCCCCTAGGGGCTTGCCCTGATCCTGTACAATAGCGACACCTTCCAACTGTTTTCGCATGCAATGGCCAGCAATCGTTTTTCGCAATTTTCATCGTTCCCGAAACGCCTTGCGCACAGTTGGCAACACAGCAACTCCATGTTGTGCGTGGGCCTGGACCCCGACATTTCCCGCATGCCCGAAGGCTATGGCACAAGCCCCGCAGACATTGAACGCTTTTGCATCGAAATTGTGAAAGCCACTGCCGAGTTTGCCTGCGCATTCAAACCGCAAATTGCCTACTTTGCAGCCAACCGGGCCGAAGCCGCGCTGGAAAACATTCTGGCGTATGCCAATGAAATTGCGCCACATGCCACCACCATTCTGGATGCAAAACGCGGCGACATTGGCGCCACCGCCAAGCAATACGCCATTGAGGCGTTCGAGCGTTACAAGGCCGACAGCGTAACACTAAGCCCCTACATGGGCAGCGATTCCGTTGAGCCCTACCATGCCTATTCTGACCGGGGGCTTTTTCTGCTGTGCCGCACCTCCAACCCCGGAGGCAACGACCTGCAATTTTTAAACACCGAAAAAAGCGAACCGTTGTACCAAACAGTCGCCAAACTGGCCACCACGGCCTGGAACCCGCACCAGCAAGTGGGCCTGGTGGTGGGTGCAACCTACCCGGAAGAAATTAAAACAGTGCGCGCACTGGTGGGCGATTCGCCCCTGCTGGTACCTGGCATTGGCGCACAAGGCGGCGACTTGCTGAACACGGTAAAAAATGGCCTGTGCAGCCAAGGCTGGGGCTTGTTGATCAATTCATCACGTGCCATTTTGTACGCCAACGGTACAGCCAGTTTTGCAAGCGCTGCCGCACTTGAAGCGCGAAACACCCGTGACGCAATTCGAGCCGCGAAAGCCACGGCACTTTCAGGCTAGAATCAAAGCAATACACATATTCATGTTCAGGTAAAAAGAGCCACACCGGCCGGCCTGCACTGAGGAGACAGGGATGAAAATACTTCTGGCCGAAGACGACAGCTTGTTGTCTGAAGGTTTGTCGCAGTCGTTGCGACAGGCCGGCTACGCCGTGGACTGCATGTTCAAAGGCAGCGACGCCGACACCGCGCTGACCACCATGAACTACGACATTTTGATACTCGATTTGGGCCTGCCAAAAATGAGCGGGCTTGAAGTGCTGCGCCGCCTGCGCGCACGCGGCAACAACATGCCCGTGCTAATCCTGACTGCAGCCGACAGCGTTGAACAACGCGTACAAGGCCTGGACGCCGGTGCTGACGATTACATGGCCAAGCCTTTCGACCTGAAAGAACTCGAGGCCCGGGTGCGCGCATTGGCGCGACGTGGCACAGGTGGAGGCGCCAGCATCTGGAAACACGGGCCACTTACCTTCGACCAAGTGGGGCGCATTGCCTACATCAACGACGACATGCTCGACCTTTCAGCGCGTGAAGTGGGTTTGCTGGAGGTGCTGCTTCAACGCGTGGGCCGCTTGGTCAGCAAAGAACAATTTGTAGACCACCTGTGCGAATGGGGCGAAGAAGTGAGCAACAACGCGATTGAAGTTTATATTCACCGCCTGCGCAAAAAAATTGAAGTCAACGGTGTTCGAATTGCCACGGTACGTGGCCTGGGTTATTGCCTTGAAAAATTTGTCGAGAAAGAAGCCACACCCGATGCCAATGCCAACGCCAACACATAAGGCGGGTGCCTGATTGGCTTGGTACAAACGCAATCCACTGGCCTCGGGGCAACAACAACGCCGCTCGCTGTTTGGCGAAATTCTCGACTGGATGTTGGCACCCCTGCTTATTTTGTGGCCCATGAGCATTGGTGTGACCTACCTGGTCGCCAAGTCAATTGCCAACGATCCCTTCGACCATATTCTTGACGACAAAATAACTGCACTGGCTCAAGAGGTAGCAGCGCAGGCGCCCAGCAACCAGTTTGCCATTCCCAAAGAAGCGCTGGAAATTTTACTGGCCGACGGCACGGACCAATTGCGTATTCAAGTGCTTGGCAAAGGTGGCGAATTTTTATTGGGCGACGAACGGACCCTGCCCATTCCGCAACGCGAGGCCCGGCAAATTGGGGTGGTTAATTTTCGGGACATTGTGGTCAATGGCGAAGACTTTCGCGCAGGCCACCTGTGGATTGAACTGCCCACCGTGGGTGAAAACCGGTTCATGCTGATTCAGATCGCGGAAACATTGGGCAAACGCGACAGCCTGGCCAACGAAATCATCAAGGGCGTGATTCTGCCGCAATTCGTTATTCTGCCACTGGCCGTGTTGCTGGTGTGGTTTGGCCTGTCGCGAGGTATTGCCCCCCTGAACAGCCTGCTGGACATTATCCGCACCCGCAAACCCGACGACCTCAGCGCCCTGCAAACCAAAGACACACCCGAAGAATTGCTGCCGGTTATTACCGCCTTGAACGAGCAACTGGAAAGGCTTGAGCAAACCATCGACACCCAAAAACGCTTTGTGGCCGATGCTGCCCACCAGCTTAAAACACCCTTGGCCGGCTTGCGCATGCAAGTTGAATTGCTGAGCGATGAAACCGACGAGGCCGCCAAACTTCGCAGCCTGCGCCGATTAAAAGTAGGCACCGAACGGTCAACCCGCCTGGTCAACCAGCTGCTGGCGCTGGCCCGCACCGAGGCACCGTCGGTATTGCAGTTTGAAAAGCTCGATTTGACCCACATTGCGCGAACAGTTACACGCGACTTCGTGCCCGAGGCCATGAACAAACGCATTGACCTGGGTGTTGAAGTGCCTGATCACCCGGTGTACGTGAACGGTCAAACCCTGATGCTGACCGAGATGATGAAAAACCTGGTGGAAAATGCCCTGCGCTACACGCCCGAAGAAGGCTGCGTGACCGTGCGGGTGGACGACAGCCCCCAACGCGAAGCCATTGTGCTGGAAGTGGAGGACGATGGCCCTGGCATTCCGGAAAGCGAACGCAACCTGGTGTTCGACCGTTTTTACCGCGTGCTGGGCACCAGCGAAGACGGCTCGGGCCTGGGGCTGGCGATTGTGCAGGAAACTGCACACCAACACGATGCCAACGTCACCATTCATGACAATCCGAAATCCAGCCACCCCGACAGGCCAGGCACTTTGATGCGTGTCAGTTTCCAGCCTCGCCACCGGCAAATGGAAGATTGAATGCTTAAAATATGAAGTCCACTTTTCTAGAAGCACCCAATGAAAGCAAAAGGCAGTGAATGGCACGCCCCGGAAGACGACAACCACAAGCTGGCCAACCTGTGTGGCCCTGTGGATGCCAACCTTCGGCAAATTGAAGCCGCATTGAATGTAAAAATTGCGCGACGCAACGGCACCTTGAATGTAGTGGGCGACAAGGAAAATGCCAAACAGGCTTTTATCCTGATCAATCATTTTTTCGAGAAAAGCGACAAGCCGGTTACTGCCGACGAAATCCAACTGGCCTTGGTTGAACTGAAAAACACCAGCACAGTGGCCAGTATCAAAAAAGAAATTCCGGTGATCGCTGGCGCCGAAGAACCTGTGGTGTTGCGCACCAAAAAAGGCGATTTGCAACCCCGCACTGCCCGCCAGAAAGACTATTTGAAAGCTGTGCTGGAGCATGACCTGACCTTTGGTATTGGCCCGGCAGGTACTGGCAAAACCTACCTGGCCGTGGCTTGCGCAGTGGATGCACTGGAACGCGACAGCGTGAAACGAATTATTCTGACTCGCCCCGCCGTGGAAGCTGGCGAACGCCTTGGCTTTTTGCCGGGTGACCTGAACCAGAAAGTAGACCCCTACCTGCGCCCCCTGTACGATGCGCTTTACGATTTGGCAGGCTACGAACGCGTACAAAAATGGTTTGAACGCAATGTGATTGAAATTGCGCCACTGGCCTACATGCGCGGCCGCACGCTGAGCCATGCCTTTGTGATTCTGGATGAAGCACAAAACACCACGCCCGAGCAAATGAAAATGTTTTTGACCCGAATTGGCTTTGGCAGCAAGGCGGTGATTACCGGGGATGTCACGCAGATCGACCTGCCACGTGGCCAGCAAAGTGGTTTGGTACAAACCCAGCATGTGCTGCGCAATGTAAAAGGCATCGCCATGACCTACTTCACCAGCGCCGACGTGGTGCGCCACCCACTGGTGGCCCGCATTGTTGAAGCCTACGAGCGTTTCCACAACCCTGAACGAACCGGCACGGCTGGTGAAACCAATGACGAGTAAAACCACCAGTAAAATCACAGCGCCGGTCAGCGTCGCCATTCAATGGGCCATGCAAGCCGACCACCCTCCCTTCTCGGAAGTGGACAACAGCCGCATTCGCCGCTGGGCAAAAGCCTGTTTTATGGACAGGGCTGAAATTACCATTCGCCTGGTGGGAGAAGAAGAAGGCAGACAATTGAACCGCGACTTCCGCGGCAAAGACTACGCCACCAATGTGCTGACTTTTCCCATGGACATGCCCGACCTGGGCGCTGATTCAGGCCTGCCCGTGTTCATGGCCGACATCGTGATTTGCCCCGCCGTGGTCGAGCGCGAAGCCGCCGAGCAGGGCAAAGACCCGATTGACCACCTGGCCCACCTGATTATTCACGGCTGCCTGCACGCCCAAGGCTATGTGCATGAACGCAACAATCAAGCCGAATTGATGGAAAACCGCGAAATTGAAATTCTAAAACGTTTCAAGATTTCAAACCCTTACGTGATTTCAGCCAAAAAATAGTGGCTTTTTACCCGCGCGGGGCTTGACCACTTTTAAAAACTTGGCCATAATCGCGGTCTTCGGTTGAGGGCCAACGCCCGAAAGCGAAATGTGGGTCGTTAGCTCAGCTGGTAGAGCAGAGGACTTTTAATCCTTTGGTCGTGAGTTCGAATCTCGCACGACCCACCACAAATTCAAGGACTTAGATGCGAAAGCGTCTAAGTCCTTTTTCATTTGTTAATTATAGACAGGCTAACCCAATACCTACGGTTCGCGATCATCGCTAATTAATCATAGCGTTAACCAAACATTCGAGAACCTGTGTATAGGCTCACAGATGCGTTTGAGGCTAGTTCAAGCACCCAAGGCTACTTTTAATCAATCAAAACCGACCTGACGACAGTTGTTTGACAAGTTGGTATTTGTTAAATCTTTTTCGCTAACACTTGGCCATATTAATACTCAATTTTTTATCTTAGATGATGCGCCCTCGCATCGACGGTCTACCCGAGCACATCCGCATCGGTAACGATATCTCGGTAGAATTCACAAACGATGTTAAAGTCAGTATTAATACAAATTCCCAGTAAATGCATTTCAGCGAATGGAAACATCCCAAGCTTTGACAAAGAAAAAGACGCCGGAGCTATTAATAATATTAGAAGCCTGCGCATTCTCAACCCGCATGCACGCTGGTCAGAAGCGCAAATACACCGACGAACCTTACGTATTGCATTGCCTAGAGGTGGCAACAATTGTTGCAGGCGCTAACGGTAACACCGTAATGGTAGCGGCTGCTTTACTGCATGATGTTGTTGAAGACACCTCTGCAACTATTGCGGAGATTAAGCAGCTTTTCGGTACTGAGATTTCCGAAGCTGTAGCTTGGCTAACAGACGCTAGCACAACAGCAGATGGCAACCGCGCGACTCGAAAAGCCATAGACCGAGATCATTTGGCCAAAGCACCTGCGGACATAAAGACGGTGAAATTGGCCGACATTATTTGTAACACGAGATCAATCGTAGAGTACGGCGGCGATTTTAAGAAAGTGTATCTATCTGAAATGGAGGCGCTACTCGAAGTTCTAATCGAAGGCGATTCAGCTTTGTGGCATCAAGCTAAAAAAGAGGTGAACCGAGGTTTAGTAGATATCAATAGTCAACAAACTAAGCCCAAATAACATGCCCCTAGACCTCAGGTTTTCTAAAATCATACGGAAACCTCCTGCAATTGAATCAGTAATAAATTATCACTCCGAGTCTAGGATCGCATTTATGTTCGCGGTCTGAATACTTAGAGACTTCCTTATTTGGACGCATCGTTTGTCATCGTGGTCTTGATCCAGTAACTTTCTGCTCTTGTGTGCATAATCGTTTCGCAAGTCATTCAAAGACTTCTCTCCACTCCCGCTCTTAGCAAATCTCTTTAACTCCATGACACGCTGCTCGTCGTGACCCGACATAGAAAGGATCTTCTGAGTTAGTCGCCAACGCGTGTAAGTGTCATAGGCGGTCGTGAGAAAATTTTTTGTCAAGTGTTCGCCAAACTTCTCGGGATCCAAAGGTAAATCTTGCGATTTTTTTGAAGCACTACATACCCGCTCGTCGACTATGGACTTGAGGTACTGAGCTACATCAGCTTGCTGCTTATTATCTAACTTGGGCCAAACCTTATTGAAAATCTCACAAAACTGAGTGTCTATTTCCGAAACACCCTCCATCAGCAAGCCTCTCACCTGCTTCACTGTTTGCTCCCGAACCAATAAACTACCTACGACACTCTTAAATTTAACAATGAGAGCGTCTCGGTTCGCGACGTATACCCCGTCTATTTCTGCCTGCCTTACCGCGTCGAGGAGATCACCCACCGCACTAGAGGAGTAGAAAATAACGGGTAAATAAATATGGTCCGACTCACGGATTGATCGGACAAGTTCATCTCCTTGCAAACCTGGCATGTTGTAATCTACCATCAGTAGATCAAGATCTCTATCCTTCAGATGGCGATCCAATCGTTCTTTGATCGACCCATCTTCAGGAGCCTCAACAAAATTTATTTCCGCTCTAATTCCCAATTCACCAAGATATTCGGTTACGTCTTCCTGATCAGTGTCTGTGCTCCTCGGTTCATCATCGATCCAAAGAATCTTATAAGCAGTTTTCATGCCTTAAACTCCATTCTGACAATTGCACCAACTCCATTAATCCCGCTCGAAATGGATATCTTGCCCTGAAGTTCATCGACAATTTGCTTGACATGGTTTAACCCAATACCCGATCCAGATGTGTTGGTGACCCCCTTCTCAAAAAGCTCCTCTGGAGAAAAACGATCGGTTAGGCCAGCACCATTGTCGGCAAACTCTAGAACAATAATTTTGTCAGTCTGGAAGGCCCGGATAACCACCTTCGTAGCGCCAGCTTTGCCTGCGTTATCGATCAAATTATCAACTAGCATTGTCATCTCAACCGGTCGAAATGACCTAACCAACTGACAATTCTCAGAGTTCTCATATGTTGTTCGCAAATTCCAACCAAGGCCTACATCTTTGAAGTTCTGTAAATACTCATCAACAAACTGAAGCATGTCATCGCGAACCCTGTTAGTAGAAATATCAAAGTCGGCCTTTGATGCCAACTTTGACACATTTTGAATCTTTTCAATCTCGAAAAGGCTGGCCTCGATAACGTTGAAAAGGTCTGTTTTTGAGTAAGTAGACTCATCTTTCCGGTATCTACGTACGACACGATCCATACGCTTCAGTAAAGCACCTGCCACCAAACCGATCTGATGGTGCAACTGAATAATTCGCGTTTGATCAGCCGTACTTTCGAACTCTGCAAAAATCCTTTTCTTCTGTTCTGACTGAAGCTTTTTATTTGCCTCGTCAAATTTGATTTCTAGGCCACGATTCGTCTGATTCTTCTGCGCAAGTTCTTTCGCTTGGCGACTTATGAAACGGGATAGATCTCTTTTCTCGGATGGTTGCAGCTTGTGAATCGGAGTACCGTCAAACTTGTCCTCGAGGGTCTCGATAAGGTCATCGTAGTCCTGAGTCTCTTGGTCTGCGAGGGACGACAAATACTTGAGATTGATATCAATGTCGATTATGTGATTTTGCGGAGATCTAATCCTGACTACTGAATCTATGGTTTCCAATACGGGCTTCTCACCTTGCAGGTATTGGTAATTTCCAGCAAGAAGCTCTTCTTCATTGTCTTCGCCGATCGTTCGATCAATTCGGTCCCAGTCAAGACCATCGACGACAAATTTCTCGAGCTTTCTCATTGCCTTATGAAAAAACCCATAAACCAGCTCATCGTCTAACGAACTAGGGATGGACTGACTATCCGCAGAAAGTTCTCTAAAAGCAATATTACGCTTAAGCCCCTCACGGCTGGACACAGGTTCAAATTTTTCGTCTTTATCTGTAATTTGAATAAAACCCACCAGCTCCCGCAGACCGAAAAAACGACGCTGCCCCTGAGCTTTGCGCTTATCGATACCTAGCCAATCATCTCCGATCGATCCGTAGGGAAAGACCCTGAAGCTGTTAAGAAACAAAAATACCGAACCGTAATCCACGGATCTATATCCAGTGCGCCGCTTGAAGAAGGCCTTTGCTGGTTGATTTAGATAAAACAAAGTCAACCGGATGTTTTTCAGCTGCGAATAGGGATTTAGCTCAGTACTCCTGAATAGGAAATCTCCATCATGACGCAGCTCAAATGTTATCTGTTTCCCCTCTGGATCGATGTCGGCCTGAATAGACGAAGCGCGAAAATCTAATTCGTCAAAAATTTTGTTTTCAATCGGGCCATTGATTGGATGGTTTTGATCGTATTTCCAATGAGAAAACCGAACAGAAAACTTGCTACCAGGATCAATTATGAAACGCTCAAGTTCCTTGCGGAGAGACCGTAAGCGGTCGGCGCCCCACTCGCTGCGCAGGCCTCTTATCGTAAGGACTGTCCCATAAGGAGTTCGTCCTTTGCCCACCGCTTGCTGAAATTCCTCGATCGTTGGCTCGCTCGCAAACAGCTCAATGCTACCAATCTCATGATCTCGCCCATCGACCTCGAATTTCGTCCAATCCACATCCAACCTGACCGATGTCTGACCATACTTTCGAGTCAATATCTGGAGACTTGTGCCTAGACGGTCACAAGAAAAACGACCTATGCCCTTACTACCGGCATATGCACCGACGGTTGGGGCTGAATTCTTCTTTTCAGAGTATGCAATGTTTAGCCATTTATATTGAATGTCACTCAAACTCATTCCGAGCCCATCGTCGGATATCACAAGCTCAGTCGCCTCGGTTGAACAGATCTGTCGAAACTCAATCCATACGTTCGACGCGCCGGCGTCTTTGGAGTTTTTTATCAACTCAATGATCGCGATATCGTCGCTTATAATAAGGCCGCGACCAATAATATCCTTGAGCCTAGCGTGCGCGCTAAATTTCAAAGGTGCGAGATTACTCATATGACGCTATCTCAAGTAGCGTTTCACCAATCGCTTCGGCCAAAAGAGGCGGCACAGCATTGCCCACCTGAGTATATCGCGGACACTCTTGCTTCCGACGATGCCCGCCAGTTGTATACTTCCCTTTGAAACTGAACCAATCCGGGAATGTTTGGAGTCGCGCACTTTCTCTCACCGTCAGGATTCTAGGCTCTCCGTAATGAATCATGTCATCCGGAAGTGTTGTAACTGTACGAGCAAGCATTTCTGGATGCAGTGGAGTCAAACACTGCTTTTTAGTACTGAATTTTTTCCTATTTTCTGGGGACAGCGAGCGACCAAGTGGACATTGCGCCAAAATTCGAGAAAATCGCTCGATAATTTCAGGTCGATGATTAGGAAGTCGCAGGCTATCAGGCGCGAAACCCTTCTCTACATCCAATCGCATAAGCCGTTGAAATGCAGTTAAGGGCTCTCTGCCGTCATACAGTATTTGCTTAAACCGACGGTCTTCGGGATATTCGACAAGCTCCCATCGCCGAGTTTCTAAATCCCCTATAGCCTCCCGCACCCCGACTTTGTGCCCATTTAAAGACCGGCGGTTACGAAATGAGGGAATATTTTTCGACAAAATCTTGAGTGGATCACTCGGACTGGTATTTTGATCTTTGCGGATACACAACATTATGAAACGCTTCCTCATCTGAGGGACGCCAAAATCGCATGTGTCAATCAAATCTGAATAAACGTGATATCCAAATTCACCTAACGACGCCAAATGTAAGGCTATTCGGTCGGAATATGGCATTTCATCTTCAGAGAATGGGTGCTGAAATCCGCGAACATTTTCCAGCAACAGATACTTGGGTTCTACAAGTCGAACAATCTCGATATATTCTTCCGAAAGACGATTGCGAGGATCATCGTTACTTCGGAGGCCCGCCATGGAAAACCCTTGGCATGGCGGTCCGCCAGCAATAAGGTCAACATGACCCCTAAGCGATTTCAGCTGTGCCTGATAATTTGTTATAAGATTGGATGTCGTCATCGCCTCACACGGAAGCCATTCCGGCCATAAAAACCTGTACCGCCCGCCTCCGCATAAATTGGCCTTAAACGTGGAGAAGGCATCCTTTGATTTTTCAACAGAGAATAATCCATTCCACCCTGCCATCAAAAGCCCCAAAGAAAGCCCCCCACAACCCGAAAACAAATCAATGAACGTATTTAAGGTTTTTGTTTCCGTCTTGGAATCAGGTGTTTTACTTCTCATTTAGACACCAGATCGTTTGCGTCAAGACTTCGATCCAGTTCCTGACTCAGCGCTGCCGCGATTTTGTGCAAAGTCAACTCTGATACTATGCCACCCTTCTCAGCCTTAGAGACAGTTGCCCGGTCTAGGTCAGCAAGCCTCGCGAACTGATTCAAAGACAGCTTGGCTTCCAATCGCAAGCTTTTGATCTTGCTAATTATCATAAAACTCCTGTGGCACAACACCAATTCAAGTGAATATCATACCTAATTTTGCCCAACCACATACGCGCAAATCAGCAGAAGTCCACACAATTCTACCGGAGCAAACAGTTAGCGTCGAAAGGGAAAAATGCTGTCGACGCCACGCCTAGAAAGACAAGAATCTGCCACTTTGATTAAACAGCGCTAGACAGCGAAAAGAGCAGATTAGATTTGATCCCGATATCGTAATAAAAGATTTTTGAATGGCTAGGGCGCAAACACCGCACTTTGTTTCTTCGACCTCAATCCACCACCGTAAGCCCCAGCAAACGCGTCTTGAACTCACTTGAGTTTCAAGAGTTGCTGATGTTATTCAGATCAAATTCGTTTGGGTCAAATGGCCCGCTGTTCCAGACCCACACCTGTTCGTGACCAGGGTGGGGTGGGATGGTTTGTGTATTGTGTCAAGGAAATCCATTTATCCACCTGCACCACCAACATCTTCTGGTTGTGCCGATCGGTCAACGGCAAGGCACATCAGCCAGAAGTTTTGCTTGTCAATCGGCGAGATTTTTCCCACTTTGATTTTGTGTTCCCATCCGTCACCGAAGTCGTATTCGTAGACGAAGGTATCGCCCCCGTCGGGGGCGATCGTTTCAAGAGTCATGGATTTCTCATTCTTGAAGTTCTCGGGATGGTAAAATTCATCGGGGCCCAATATTTTGCAGAAGATTCGACAAATATTTACGTTCACGGGTGAATCACCGACCTCCAGAATATGTCGGGGCATGGCTATCAAGCACGCTAGGACGCTTTATCTCCTTACTGAACCGGGGAATAATGGGCGTTGACTAACATTCGCTCCTTTGATCAAACTCTTTGGGTGCCAAATGTAATACCTCTTTTCATCCATCACGCCAGCCCAAACAACCCCACCGAATCCGTTAATAATACTGCCGGGCTGCTTTTGGGTTGCATCAACTGCTTGCTGATCTTTCAACAGATGCGAAACATGGCCAAGGCCTTCAACTTCGAGAAAATGTAGTTCCCGATCAACCGACCAACTAACAAAACACGGTCTTGTAGTTCTTGCAATGCGCCCTTACAGGATTATTCGTACCCATAAGCAAACCAGCCAAGGACATGGGAACCCCTACCAACAACACGAAAAGGCTATGAAGATACATATATGATGCGGTAGTGAAACATCCTGGGGCATTAGGACATTACTACTGCATAGAACGCACCTCAATCATGTAACCCTCTAATTGCTATACCGTAAATTAAACCTGGTAAAAACATCGCATTCACGATTTCTAACAATTGGACAAGTGTCGGCCTTTTTACATTACTGGCATTCTTTGTGTCACAAATACATCTAAAACTTTCTTCCCTTCAGTAACAGTAAATCTCTACCAATATTTCAATGGGGTTTGCCTGATGAATGTGAAAGCACTTCTCGCCCTTGGCGCAACCGCAGCACTCCTTTCCGCTTGCTTGTCCAGCGGCGAGACAACCACCAGTTCAAGCACCAGTGGCGCAGGCCAACCAGTCACCCCCAGTGAGACACCCTTGAAACCGTCCGAATTCTCGGTGGCAAATGGCTGCTTCGGCTTGCAATCGGCATTCAGCCGGCAATTTGTGCAGCCCGCCGCCGCCCGTTACGCAGCAGGCCCCGCCACGCAAGCTGAAAACTTCACCATGCGACCCACTGAATTGGGCAAGTACCTGATTTACGGCAGCGACCGGCAAATGATCACGGCCCAAGGCAACACGCTGGTGGCCAGCGCTGAGCCCACGGATGCTGCCGTGTGGCAAGCCAGTTTTGACAAAGACAAAAGCCAGTTCACCTTCACTGACACGGCAGGTCGGTTCTTGGCGCTGGATGAAACTGCCGGGCTAACCACAAGCACTGAACAAACCGAACGTACACAGTTCAAACTGGCCCCCGCCAGCGATTGTGCAGCCTACCCCGAAATGCCCACCGCCATGGAAGGCACACCCTACAAAGGCCGCGGCGAGAATCAACCCATCATTGGTTTTGCTGATACGCACACGCACATGGGCATGTCCAGCGAAATGTCGCTGGATGGCAGTGTAGGCCCATCCGCAGGTGGCGTGCTGTATGGCGAGGTGGTTCACCGTTTTGGTATTCCGCATGCCTTGGGCAGTTGTGAAGGTTTCCACGGCCCCAACGGCATACGCGATGCCAACAACATTCTGGAAACCACACCGGGCGCCCAGCACGACACGCAAGGCTGGCCCACATTTGTAGACTGGCCACGCCGCAACTTCCTGACCCACCAGGTGATGTACCACGCCTGGGTTGAACGGGCCTGGCGCGCAGGTTTGCGCGTGATGGTCAACCACGGCACCAACATTGCCGCCCTATGCCGGGTTGGACAGACTTACTCGGGCAATCCGCAGGCTGACTGCAACGACATGGGCGTGGCTACAAAACAGGTGGAATACCTGTATGACGTGCAAGACTATGTGGACGCGCAATTTGGCGGCCCCGGCAAAGGTTGGTACAGAATTGTGAAAACCCCCGCCGAAGCCCGCCAAGTAGCCAATGAGGGCAAACTGGCCGTGGTACTGGGTGTTGAAGTGGCGCAAGTGTTCAATTGCGGCGTCACCTTCCTGCCCGGTGGTGGCGAAATTCGCAAATGTGACCAAGCGCAAATTGACGCCGAAATCGACAAACTGTGGGCACTGGGTGCGCGCCATGTGTACCCCTTCCACGACATCGACAGTTCTTTGGGTGGTGCCGGTATTTTCAGTGGCGACGTGATCAACTTCCTGAACTTTCTGGACACCGGTGCTTTCTGGAAAACCACAGAATGCCGCGACTTCCCAGAGAACGAACCCTCGGTGCGTGAACCGGGTACGAACATGACCACAGCCGTACCCGGCAGTAGCAGCAATGCGCTCACCAAAATGCTGTTGGAAGCGGTGGGCGGTATTACACCGCTGTACCCGGATGGCAAACGTTGTAATGCCCGCACTGTGACCGACCTTGGCCAGTACGCACTGACCGCACTGATGAACCGAGGCTTTGTGATTGACATTGACCATGCGGCCTACCACAGCAAAGACATCATGCTGGACCTGGCCGAGACCATGAACCCGCCCTACCCCATGGCTTCCTCACACGATGCGCACGGTGGCCTGACCAGCGACCAGGCGGTGCGTATGCTCAAAAGTGGCGGTGTTATTTACCCCTACAAAGGCAATGGCATCAAGCACGTGGAATTTCTGGAAAAGTTGAAATTCTGGCGCAACAAAGCGGGTATGAATAACACCCTACTGGGCCTGGGTTATGGCGCAGACGGCAATGGCTTTGGTGGACACCCTGGCCCCCGTGGTGGCGACAGCGTGCCGGTTCAATACCCGTTTACGCTGTTCCGGGGTGAAGGCTGGGGCCCGCGTTACCAGTCCTTGCCTGCCATGAAAGTGAACATGCTGACCATTCCGGAAAGCGGCAAGTTCTGGCACATCGATGAAGTGGGCATGGCGCACTATGGCATGGTGGCCGACTTCGTGGAAGAAGTACGCCTTGAGGGCGGTGGCGAGGCCATTGATGCGTTGTACAACAGTGCTGAAGCTTATGTGCGCATGTGGGAAAACGTGTACTACCGCAACAATCCAAAATGATTGCGCATTTGCTATGCTCGGTGCTGCTGGCAGCACCGGCCACCGCCATGGCACATGCATTTGGTGAACCCATGCAACTGCCCATGCCTTATGAGCTTTACATCGCGGGATCGGTGTTGGCGCTGGTGCTGTCGTTCGTGTTGCTGGCTTTCAGTGGTCGGCCCGGCAACAAACTGCTCAAGGGGCTGAATGCACAGCGCACATTGCCCTGGCCTGCCTGGCCTGCGCAGTGGGTTCATCGGGCGCGCGCAGCGGGCTCACTGTTCTGGTTAAGTGCCCTGGTGTTCTGCATCGTCACAGGTTTGGTGGGCAGCAATGACAGCCACCGCAACTTCAACATGACCTTTTTCTGGATTCTGTTTGTGCTGGGCGGTGCCTATGCCGCCATGTTGATTGGCGACTGGTACCAGCACCAACATCCCTGGCGCTTTTTGCTGCCTGGGAACTGGAATGGAATTCGAAAATACCCGCGCTGGCTGGGCCACTGGCCCGCTTTACTGCAACTGGTGTGCCTTGTTGCCATTGAACTGTTTTTTCACAGCACACCACGCAAGCTTGCCTTGCTGTTGATTGCGTTTGGTGTGTTCAACCTGGCGGGCATGTGGCTGTGGGGCACCCGGCGCTGGCTGCAACGGGGTGAATTGTTCGCAGTGTTGTTTCGACTATTTGCAGCCTGCTCACCACTGCGCAAAATACGCAGCACCGATGGAAAATACCGCTGGCGAATTGCCCTGCCCTTTTCCGACCTTCGTCGCCTTCGCCTGTGGCACCCAGCGCAATGCCTGTTCGTGTTGTTTTTGCTGTCGTCCACCGCTTACGACGGGCTGCGTGAAACCGCGGTGTACTTCAATATTTTCTGGCAAGACCCCTTTGGTATTTTGACCATCGCGTTTGGTGACCACCCGTTGAAAATTTATCCGCAAGTGCGCCCCTGGTTTATTGCCTGGGAAATGGCCTTGCTGATCGCATCGCCATTTTTCTACTTGCTTCTGTTCGTGCTGTTCATTGCCCTGGGGCGCATGCTGACTGGTAGCAAACAACCCATCGCTTTGCTCCTGTGCCGCTATTTACCAAGCCTGGTGCCCATCGCCGTGGTGTACCACTTGACGCACTACTACACCTTGCTGTTTAGCCAGGGTTTGAAAATACGGGGCTTGGTGTCCGATCCCTTCGGATGGGGCTGGAATATTTTCGGCAATGCCATTACAGGTCGTCTGCCGTGGCTACCCGACATGGCCAACATCTGGACCAGCCAAGTGGTGCTGATTCTGGCTGGGCATGTTGCCGCTGTGTGGCTGGCCCACCAGCAGGCTTTGCAACTTGAACGCAGCAACAGGCTCGCCACATTGAGCCAGCTGCCCATGCTGGTGTTGATGGTGGTTTTCACCAGCGTGGGGCTTTGGATACTGGCTCAACCGCTACAGGGTTAATCCATTCCGGTTTGGCCAAAACCCATCAGCAACACAGAAGTCAGGTTATGCAAACTACCCTGTGGCGCGCGCGTTTTGGGCGTTAATCCATCCGTAAAACCCATGGCCCTGAAGCGGTCCAGCAGGCGCTGGTCTTTTGAAACAATGAATACAGGCACGTCCCATGGCGTCGGTTCTCGCGACACACTGCCCGTAGGCTGATGGTCACCAATCATCACATACACGGTTTCTCGTGGCTCTGGCTGGCTGAAATAACCCGCCAACCAGGTATTGGTGTAATTGATTGTGCGCAAGTAATCGGGCTTCATGTATTCCCAATTCACTGGCTCGGCTTGTGCGCGGGCTGCGGCTGCCGAATCGAATGGCTGGGGGCTCAACAGCTTTTTCCAGTCAGGCTGATACGGCGGCACTTGATGAAACGGAAAGTGACTTGAAATGGTTGGGAAAAAAGTAAACCGGGGCTTGGCCGATTCATTGCGCGGGTACAACTGCTCTACGCGCGCAGCAGCATATTGGTCTGGAATTTTCCAGAAACCAAATGCCGGGCCTTCGTAGTTCAAGGCAGGGCCATCAATGTATTGGTCAAAGCTGTAAAAGGCGCGCTCAACCCACTCCCAACCGACAGAATGATAAAGGCCAAAGGTTTCGTAACCCTCTCGCTCAAACACATCGAGCAAGGTCGGCCGCTGGGTGGTTAACAGCACATCGTGTTTGCGCGAGTCTTTCAAATCAATGCCCGACAACACCGACAAGTGCGCAAGGTCGCTTGCACCACCAATGGTCGGCGACACATAAAATGCAGACACCACATTGCGGCCGCTGGCCAAAATGGACTTTTCAAGTTGTGCACGGGTTTGTGCAACGGCATCTGAAGAATCTTTCTGGTCATAAAGTACAGCGCCATATGTTTCCAGAAAAATCATGTGCACATCGCGGTTGTTCAGCGCCGCCAAGGCGGGTGTGTGCGGGTTGGCCAAGGCCTCGTCGATCACCGTGGTGGCTGGCAACAACTGCGCCGCACGCGAGGGCACCAGTATGTCGCGCAGTTTCATCGCCTCTTTCCAGTAAACCGGTACTACAGCCTTGGACACAAAGGTGGGCTTGTCCGGATCTTCGGAATAATTAACAAGTACCACCATGCCAGCCAACAGCAAGGCACTCCACAACCACAGCGTTTTTGAAACAGGTTGCACTGCATTGCTCACGGTGTGCATGGCAACTAGCAGCAGCCGGTAATAAGCCCACACAGCGGCACAAACCAAAAGCACAACCACGGCTGTCAGCCACACGGGCAAGCCCTGCACGGTAACCCACACAAAGCGCGGAAGCTGTGGCACATCCCAATACAAATTGACCGGACGCCCCAATAAATTGGGCACCACCACATCGGCATAGTGACCAAATGCCATCAGCAAATACAGCGCAGAAACAACACCCAGTGCCCGTACGGACGGCTTGCCAAACACCGCAACCCATGCGGAAAGCAACATGATCAGGCACACAAACTCGGGCGATACGCCCAGGTCGGGCAGCACATACACCGTGGGCCAAATGGCCGAGAAGCAAAGGGTGGAATTTAAAAAGATCAAGGCCAACAACAATTGACCGCTGAAGCGCCACTTCGACACCTCGTTGGTACCACCGAGGCCCATGCCAAGACTGCCTCGCAGTGCTGTATCTGTAGAACTCATGACTGCTTTACACCAATTTCATTGTGCACCACAGCCCTGGTGGGCGCAGCACTGAGTAAGGAAACGACAAACGCCGCGACAAAGGGCAAGCCTTGAGAAATCAGAACAAGGCACCAAGCCAGGTTTTCTTTGGAATCAAAGCCCAACCGAAAATAAATCAATCCCACTGCACACAACAACACAAAAGCCAAAACGGATTCATCACGCGCTGCATTCACCGCATGCAATACAGCCATCCGACTGGCCATTTTTGGCGTGCGAATGAAAGGAATTTTTCGCCCCACGAACAAACCCGACAAGGTCGCTCGCCCGATTGCATAACTCAGCGACAAGCCTGCCAAAGTAGCTGCCATGGCGGTGCGAAAACTGGCCTTGACCTGCACCAGATACAGCGTAAACAGCTTGGTGATTTTAAATGCAAAAAACATGATGGGGACCACGCTAATCAATAGCGGCGGTGCATTGAAGGCCAAAGGATCGAACAACATCAATCCCGACCAAAGCACAGCGAGCAAGGTAAAAACCAGATTGATGCCATCGGCGATCCAGGGCAACCAACCCGACACAAAGTGGTAGCGTTGGCCTGCGGTTAACTTGCTTTGTTTGAAACCGAGCAACTGGCCTGCGTGTTCGCGCAAAATTTGCATGGCGCCATAAGCCCAGCGGTGTCGCTGTTTTTTGTAATCGGTAAAAGTGTCGGGAATTAAACCGTGCCCATAGCTTTGGTCGATGTACACCGCTTCATGGCCCTGCTCAAAAATTCGCAGCCCCAGTTCCGTGTCCTCGGTAATGGTGCTGATCCCCCAACACCCCACCTGCTCAAGCACCGATCGGCGAACCATGGTCATGGTGCCGTGCTGAATAATTGCGTTGCGCTCATTGCGGGTCACCATGCCCAAATGAAAAAAGCCCTTGTACTCGGCGTAGCACACGGATTTGAATGCACTGTCCACGCCATCGCGATAGTCTTGCGGGGCTTGTACAATCGCAATCTCGGGTTTTTCAAATTCGGGGGCAAGGTCTTTCAGCCAATGCGGCAACACTTTGTAATCTGCATCAATCACAGCCACCACTTCGGCTTGCGGACAGGTTCGCTCCAGTGCGTAGTTCAAGGCACCTGCTTTGTATCCACTCAAGGGGCTTACATGAAAGAACCGGAAGCGCTTACCTGACTGTTGGTCCAACTGCTGGCAATGCGCCTGCACCGGGCGCCAGGTGGTTTCATCTTTCGTGTTGTTGTCCACCACAATCACTTCGAAATCGGGGTAATCCAGCCGGGCCAGTGCATTCAGGGTGTCGATCAGCATTTCCGGTGGCTCTTCATAGGCCGGCACATGAATAGACACAAACGGCTGATGGCCTTTTGCAAGCGCCGTCTCAGCCTCACCGCGCTTGGGCAAGGTCAACAGCCTGCGCCGGCTGCTGTACCACATGGCTTCGGCCCATTCATGGGCTTCCGACATCACGATCACAAATACCCCCACCACGCCCAGCAACAAAAACACGGAAATGGCCACACTGGCCCAAGTGTGGTACTGCAAGGTGAAATCGTAGATCACGTAAATGATCAGGGATGAAATGACAAAGGCATTGAAAATCAAAAAAGTGCGTCCGCTGTCGCGCAGGGTTTTACTGTCGATCAGCAACAGGAAGGTCATCATCAACGCCACCACGATGGAAGCGGCAGCAAGCAACTTCCATTGCGGTATGGCAATAATTGGACGATCGGGTTCAAACTTTGCCTCGCGGAATGAATCAAATACACCCCAGTGCCCGCCCACACTGCCTTCAATATCTGACTTCCAGGGTTGATCAAAAGCCTCCATCACGTAGAACACGATGTCTTCTTGTTCAGCACGCTGAATGAAGCGACGCAAAAACTTGGCCTGGTTGGCCTGGGATGCGTCGGCCTGCTTGATCGAGCGCCCATTGCTGGGCCAACCCACTTCAGTCACCACAATCGGTTTGTCAGGAAACGCCAACTGCAATCGCTTGTAGGTATTGATTGAAAAATTAACCGCGTCGTCCAGCGCAATGCCCTCCCAGAAAGGCAGCAAATGCACAGCAAGGTAATCCACATGCTCAGCCAGCTCCGGGTTTTTCAGCCACACATGCCAGGGCTCTGCAGTGCTCACAGGAATATCCGTTTCAGCGCGCACCTGGTCCAGGTAAGCAGTCATCTGCTTCAGGTTCAGGTCTTCTCGCAGCAAGGCTTCGTTGCCCACAATCAGGCGGACTACGTTGTAGGGTGGGCTGTGGGCCACACTCAGCAAACGCTCAAGTTCTTTTTCATTGGCTTGCAGGTCGGGGCTTAACCACGCACCCAAGGCCACATTGATGTTGTGTGCTTTGGCCAGCGCGGGAATTTCTCCGAAAATACCCGCCACGGTGTAGGTGCGAATGGCCAGCGTTTTACCGGCCAACAGGGACAAATCCCGGTTGATGTCTTCAAGCTTGGGTTCGATGTTGTCGATGGGGCTTTGCCCGGCCTGGTAGGGCGAAAACGCGAAGCCCGGAATAACCTGATTCCAGGGCGGCTCCTGAGCAGGTTGGTTGATATAACCGTAACCCCCGACAACCAGCAACACAAAAGCAAACAGTGCAAAAACGGAGGGCATGGGCGTACTGCTTTAAAATCGATTCAGTGAATTCTATCTTGACCACGCAGATGCGCAAGAAGTTCTTGCAGCACTGCGCCTGGTTGCTCAGCTTGAAGAAAATGACCGCAGCCCCTCAAGGTGCAACTTCGTACCCCTTTCGGAAAATATCGGGCATCGACCATGGGCTCAAGCAGGGCCGCCTGCATGCAACCATCATTTTCACCTGCCAGTACCAGTGTCGGTACATGCAGTGCTTGTCTCGACAAGGCATAAATGGAACGGGTTGGCGCATGATGCAAGGTAAACAGCGAGCGGTAATAACGTGTAGCAGCCCAGGCTACCCCCGAATTTGAGAATGCATCGAACACGGGTTGAATCTCGGACTCTGCATATTTCCAGCCCGGGGACCAACTGTTCCAGAAAGCCCGAATTCGACCAAACTGGTTGGCAACCAACCTGGCTGGCGCAGAGGCGGATTGCATTTCGAGCATGTAAGCAGAAAGTACCAGCTGCTTGGGCAATAATCGCCAAGCCCTTTCCACTTTTTGAAATGGCGGAATGGCCAGCAGGCTGAGTGTTGTCCAGGCCTGTGGATCTGTGGCCGCGGCGGCCATGCCAGCCACGGCACCCCAATCATGCCCCACCAGGTGAACCTCACGCCCTTGAAATAAATGTCGCCAGGCCAACAAGTCAAGCCCGGCATTGAACGGATCATAAGCAGCGCTTGGGCTGACTGAACCGGGGGTGTACCCACGAAGCCACGGCCGCACCACAAGATAGCCCGCCTGTGCCAGCCCATCGGCCACACCGTTCCAACTGTGTGGCGTGTCGGGAAAACCATGCACAAGCATGGCGACTGGCCCATTTTCCGGACCTTGCACCATGGCACTAAGCCGCAAATTGTCGTGTTGCAGGTAAATCGTTTTATACGTCATTTGGAACGGCTAAAGTTACCTCTGAAAAATGCTTCCAGACGAAAGGTCAAGGCCACATAGGGATCTCGATTGCCCTCAGTTGGGAAATGAATTTCAGGAATAATGTCCATGAACAAAATGTTCTTGTGAATATCGCGCCGGTAGTAAGCCTGCAAAATGTAATCCTTAATGGTTTTCTCTCCGCGGTCCTCGCCCACAATAATCAGGGCGTATCTCAACGCCGTACGCGAGTTCAGCACCCGGTTAATTTCCGCAGTTTGTGAAAACACTGTGGAGTCCCGCATTTCTTCGTATTCTGCATAGGTTTGAAAGCGCAGGGTTTTTTCTTCATCAAGCGGTTTATTCAAATCGAAATTCGTGCGCACTTGCAAGCCGCGTTGGTTGAATTGGGTCACCCGGCTCGATGAATTGATTTGCCATTTGCTCTCGCTGAAGTTCCACTGCCTCAGCGCCGAGTAGCGAAGGTACGGATCCAGTGGTGCACCAAACTTCACACCCAAACCCAAGCCTTGCACCCACGCCTGTTTGGGATCTTTGGACGAACGCTGCTCCAGGCCCACAGCAGAATTGTTGGTGTCAAATCGCTCACCCCCACGCACTTCCCGAATGCCTTGTTCAGAAAGGCGACCCAAGGGTTCTTCAATGTCGCTTTCAATAATCAGGCGCAATCGCTTTTTGGTGGTGGGCATGTCCACCCGAAAACGAACGCTGGGATCAAGCTTTGAATCGCCGGGCTGAAGCCGCGTGTCCAGCGCAACGCGAAGAAAAGATTGGTTTTCAACAAACAGACTGTCTTCGGTACCAAAAAACTGATCAATGTTTCGGGCAGTGTTGTCGACCATTCGGGTCAAATCGTAATGCACAGGCTCAAAACGTTCTTGAAGCCAAACTGGCAAATCACTCTCGGTATTTGCAGCTTGAGCGACACGGCCCAAAGTCAACACGCACAAAAAAACTGCAACAACGGTGGGGGCTATTTTCAAAGCCTTCTCCTGATCAAGCTGTACTGCAGGTCAATACACGATATCAATGTACGCCTTTAAACAATGGGGCGTAAGTCCCTGAATCTAGTGATCAATGCTGCTAAACACATCGAGTTCAAGCGTTTGAATTTCCCTCCCCGCCTTTTCTATGCAACAAACTGACCACCAAGGTGATCACCGTGATCGGCACGACAAAACTCAACATGGTGTTTGAATAAAAATCGAGTGCATCATGCCCCTGTGCATCCAGAATCAGATACACCACATACGCGGTGTAATAGGCCAAAAACACACACCCCTCCCAACGTGCAATTTCTCGCCCGGTGAGAAAAATTGGCAAACAGGCAAAGGCCACTGCCAACATCACCCACATGTCAAACGCGAGCAAAGAAGACGCGACCTGTAAACCCGCCGGAGCTGCGACCAGACTTGAAATACCCAGGCAGGCAAAGATATTGAAAGTGCAACTGCCCACCACATTACCCACCGCAATATCGCGTTCGCCCTTGAGGGCTGCCGCAATTGATGTGGCTACTTCGGGCATGGATGTGCCCGCAGACACAATGGTCAATGCAATCACAACGTCGCTAACGCCCATGGCCTTCGCAAACACAACAGCCGAACCCACCAGCCATTCAGAGCCCAACACCAGCAAACCCAAACCCAATACAATCAAGGCCAACTGCACTGGCAATTTGGAATCCCAACTGCCTTGCTCAGCCGGGTGCAATTCTTCATCAAATTCGGTTTGCGTGGCTTTAACTTGCGAGCGGGATTGAATAACCAGAAAAGCGGTGTAAGCCACCATGAGCACCACAAGAATGCCACCATCGCTCCACGACAACTGCCCGTCCAGGCTCAACAAAAGCAACAACACCGATGCACCAATCATGATTGGTACTTCCTGGCGAATCAGCTGAAGATTCACCACCAACGGTGTGATCATGGCGCTTAAACCCAAAATAAACAGCACATTGAAAATATTGCTGCCCACCACGTTGCCAATCGCAATGTCGGTGGTACCCGCCAGCGCCGCGCCAACCGACACGGCCACCTCGGGCGCGCTGGTGCCGAAAGCAACCACGGTCAAACCCACCACCAAGGGTGAAATACCAAATGAAAAGGCCAGGTTGGATGCACCACGCACCAGTACATTGGCCCCCAACACCAGCAACACCAGCCCTGCCACAAACAGCAACACATCAATCAACATTGAACTTCCCCTGTGCAACAACCCCATTGTGAGGGATAAGAACTCGCTCGATTTCTCACCCCAGATGCATTTCTCGTACGATACAAATGTTACCGCCTGAATTCTAAAAACGCATGAAACCTGTAATTTTCTGCCTCGAAGACTTTGAAATGCATCGTTTTGTTCTCGAAACGCATTTGACTCGGCTGCTGGCGGATCGGGTCGAGGTGAGATACTTCAGAAGCCTGGCCCAACTGAAAGCCTCGCAGGGCGGCTGCCAGCTTCTTATTTCAGATCTGAATGTGATTGACTCCAAAGCGGAGAACACCGCCCGCTTTCTGCTTGAGTATTGTAAACACACCCCGGTCATTGTTCAGTCCACCGAAGAGGAACTGCCTTGGCAACTAGAACAACAAGCCGCTGGCCGAATTCAGGCTGCGGAAAAAGGTGGCCAGGGTCAACGGTTTACTCAGGCCATTGAACACTTCATGGCGCAGTTTGATCAAAAAGTAGTTTAAGCGCTGCGCAATTTTTATAGCTTGTCGCGAAAAATAAAGTAAGCGGCCCCCACCAGGCACAAACCAGCCCACAAGTAATCCAGCTTCAGCGGCTCTTTCATGTAGAAAACCGCAAACGGCACAAACACCGTCAGCGTGATGATTTCCTGCATCACCTTCAACTGCCCAACCGACAACACGGTGTACCCAATTCTGTTGGCGGGCACCTGGAACAGGTACTCAAACAGTGCAATACCCCAACTGATCAGGGCTGCAATAATCCAGGGCTTCTGGCTCATGTCTTTCAAATGGGCATACCATGCAAAGGTCATGAAAATATTGCTGATCAACAGCATGGCAATAGTGACCGGAACAGCGGGCATGGCAACTCCAGATGATTAGGCGAAACGGATGCGATTAATCTGCGGTAGTGTAACCAAATTGCCGCACCGAGCGAATACGCTCAACAAATGCACATCCAAATTACAGAGCGCTCCTTCCGCCATGCTTAAACTTCTAAAAACATTGTTGCTGCTTCTCGCCCTGTCGTTGGGCAACACCAGTTTTGCAGGCGAGTTTGACCACAACTACACCGCGTGGAACAGCCTGCTGGCCAAACATGTGAAGTGGTTACCCGACAACAAGCAAACCGCCGTGGATTACGCCGGCTTTCAAAAAGACCGGCAGGCATTGAAAACAGTGTTGAATGATTGGTCTTCGGTGAGCCAAGCCGATTTCAACGGCTTCTCGAAAAACCAGCAAATGGCATTTTTAATCAATGCCTACAACGGTTTCACCATTGAATTGATTTTGACGAAATATCCAAAAATCAAATCCATCAAGGAAATCGGAGGCGTGTTCAGTAGCCCCTGGAAGCAGGAGTTTTTTACATTGCTGGGCGAAAAGCGACACCTGGACTGGATTGAACACGAGCAACTTCGCCCCAAGTACAAAGAACCCCGCGTTCACGCTGCTGTAAACTGCGCCAGCATTGGCTGCCCGGCCTTGCGCAACGAAGCCTTTACCTCAATCAAACTGAATGCCCAGTTGGACGACGGCATGCGCCGTTTTCTAAGCGACGCCAGTCGCAACCGGGTCAAGAACGGTGAGTTGCAAGTGAGCCCGATATTCAAATGGTTTGCCGAGGACTTTGAAAAAGGACATCAGGGTTTCAAAGAAGTGAAGGATGTATTTGCCAAATGGGCCAAAGATATGGGCTCTACGCCGGAAATAGTCGATAGAATCGCATCCAAATCATTGCCGGTGACGTATACAAAGTACGACTGGTCGCTCAACGACATCCCACGTTAATCCTGATTCACCGATTCATGCCTCATCCAAAAACGCTGCTACTGTTTAATTACGACTGGGACGAACAAGGAGCCAACCGGCTTCGTGCCCAGTGGCCCAGTGTGGCTTCAGGATTTGATTTGTTCAGCTTTCCGAGCAATGCACGCCTGGCTTGGTTCGACACCGAGCGCTTCGTGGCCAAGGCTGCAGTGCTGGCCAAACTTCACGGTGCAAAAGCTGTGGCGTCCAACCACGAACAGTTTGGTGCCCTGTGCGCTGCCCTGCTGGCCGAAAAAATGGGCTGGCCCGGCACGCCTGTGAACGCCATTCTTGCTTGTCAGCACAAATTGCACGCCCGCGAGGTGCTGGAGCAAGTAGCGCCGGAAGCGAACCTGCCTTTCGCCAGACTGAATGCAGCCTATGGCGGCCCTGTGCCCCAAGGTATTGAATATCCACAATTTGTGAAACCTGTGAAGGCCGCTTTCTCGGTGTTGTCACGACAGGTTAAAAATGCCCAGGAACTGCACGACCACACCCGCTTTGGCCCCTGGGAACTGTGGGTGATCAAGCACCTGGTTGAGCCGTTCGAGCGCGTCGCCAAGAAACGGCTTCCTGAAGCAGGCACTGCGCACAGCATGATGCTGGAAGCCCCCATGCGTGGGCGGCAATTCAACCTCGACGGCTATGTGTGGCAAGGCCAGGTTCGACCGCTGGGCGTGGTGGACGAGGTCATGTACCCAAACACCGATGCCTTCATGCGCTTTGAGTACCCCAGCAAATTGCACCCTGATGTACAGGCACGCGCAGCCGATGTAGCAAGGCGTTTTCTGAACGCCGTTGGTTTTGATCATGGTTTGTTCAACATGGAATTTTTCCATGACGAAGCCACAGACAAAATCACCGTGATTGAATTCAATCCACGTATGGCCTCGCAGTTCTCCGACTTGTATTTGCGCGTGGACGGCATCGATCTGCATGAAATTGCATTTGCACTGGCGCACGGCATTGACCCGGCCACACTGGCACGCCAGGTGCCCACTGCAGGCGCCACCGCCAGCTTCGTATACCGCTCATTCGATCCGAAAGCCACGGTACCATTTCCAAGCTTTGTACAAAAAACCACCTTCCGGAAAGCCTTTCCGGATGCCTTGCTTTTTGAATACCCCAAAGACACCAAAGAGTTGCACCGGGATTTCAAGTGGCTGCGCAGTTACCGCTATGGAATCATCCACTTGGGTGGCGACAACCCTCGTGATCTAAGGCATCGCTGCGAACAGGCGAGCGCCATGCTAGGCTGGCCAGCGCCCTACCTTGAAGACCCGGCAGGAACTGTTTTCAGCGAAACAGGTCAGTTCATCGACTTGATTCAACCCCGCACAGGAGAAGTATTTTGATATTTACACGCACCCACAAACTATTGATCGCCGCCAGCCTGGTGTTGGGCCTAAGCGGCTGTAGCGCAATGACCGCCCAAAACCCCGCCAGCAAATTGACGCCTGTGAACGCCGCAGAAATGGAAGGTGCAGATCGCCTGATGCTGTTTGGCGCCGATGTGGTGGCCTATTTCACACAAAACGCCTACGTGCAGGGAAAGCCTGAGTTCAGCAGCACCTACCAGGAAGTGGATTTTCACTTCTCGAGCGCCGAACACAAGGCGCTGTTTGATGCAGAACCCACGAAATACATTCCTCAATATGGCGGCTACTGCGCCAACGGCATTATGTTCGGCATTCCCTGGGGTGGCAATGCCACCGACTTCAACGTGGTGAACGGGAAACTGTACATTTTCGGCGGCACGGTGTCGCAGGCGGCCTTCGAGCTTGAAATGGACAAAAATATTGCCTTGGCTGACGACTATTGGGAGCAAGAAGTAAAAGGCAACAACAGCTTCATTCAACGCGCAAAGCGCCTCGTCATTCGCGTACCGCACTACAAAACCGGAGAAGAGCAAGCCGCTGAAGTTCAGGCCGCCGGTAAGCTGGGCAGCTAACGATTAAAAATTAAATGTTAAAAAAACAGTCGTACAAACATTTCATCATTGAAACGTGAATTGTTTGTGCGATCATCAATTTTCGAGTTTTTTCCAATCGTTCTATATAACGAGGTACTCATGAAAAGTTCAGCAATTTCCATTTCACGTCGTCTCTTTTCTGTGGCAGCCATTGCGCTGGCCGCTGGCATTTCAGTGTCTGCACACGCAGAACAGGTGTTGAGAGTAACCACCATTCCCGAAGAGGCCGCCACCGAGCAAATTCGCAAATTCGAACCACTGGCTGCTTATTTGTCCAAGGCCGTGGGCATGAAAGTTGAATTCACACCAGTAAGCGACTACCCAGCCGCAGTTGAAGCCTTGGTTAACAAAAAAGTAGACCTCGTGTGGTTTGGCGGCTTTACCCATGTACAGGCCAACTTGCGCTCCAACGGCAAGGTCATTCCAATCGCCCAACGCGTGGAAGACACCAAGTTCCAGTCTGTATTCATTGCCAAAACTGATTCAGGCATTAAAACCCTGCAAGACATGAAGGGCAAACAAATTTCATTTGGTTCACAAAGCAGCACCTCTGGCCACTTGATGCCACGCAGCTTCCTGCTCGAAGCAGGCCTTGAGCCAGAGAAGGCATTCAAGCGCGTGGCTTATTCCGGCGCGCACGATGCCACCATCGCATCAGTGGTTAGCGGCAAAGTAGACGCAGCAGCGCTGGACATCACCGTGTGGAAAAAGTTTGTGAACGAAAACAAGGTGGACACCAAGGCTGTAGACGTGTTTTACACCACCCCACCCTATTTCAATTACAACTGGACAGTACACCAAGACATGCCAGCCGATTTGCGCAAGAAAATCCAGAAGGCCCTGTTTGACCTGGACCCGGCAGTGCCTGAGCATGCTGAAATCCTGAAGTTGAACCGCGCCACACGGTACATTGACACCAAGCCTGAAAACTACAAAGGTTTGGAAAGCGCCGCTCGCAGCGCTGGCTTGTTATAATCAAAGAGTAGAAGGGGGCCCGCACTTGGGCCCTCGCAGTAATATGGGGAACGCAGCGCAGTGAAGCTTCAAATTCAGGACATTGACGCCTGCCATCCCTCCGCACCTTCCAGCAGCGTACCGGCGATCAAAAAAATGTCGCTGCAAGTTGGCAGTGGAGAACAAATCGCCCTGATCGGCCCGTCGGGCGCAGGCAAAACCACGCTGCTTCAGGTGCTGTCATGCACCCTGAAACCCTTGCATGGCAAAGTTGCCTTAAACGATCAAAGCCCTTGGGCTTTAAGCAAGCGCAATTTGCAAAAACTGCGTGGCCAGTTGATTGTTGCACCCCAAGTGCCACCGCTGCCACCAAGGCAGCGTGTGATTACCTCGGTGTTGGCCGGGCGTTTGCCGGCCATGAACCTGGCACAAAGCATCAAATCACTGTTTTACCCGGTTGACATCCCGGCTGCGCACCAAGCGCTGAGCAAGCTTGACTTGCCCGAGAAAATTTTTGAACGCGTTGACAGGCTTTCCGGTGGTGAACGCCAGCGTGTTGGCCTGGCCCGCTTGTTCGTATCCCCTGCCAAACTCTGGCTGGTGGACGAACCCTTGTCAGCACTTGACCCCACGCGGGCTCGACTGGCCATGTCGGCACTCACCGAAACAGCACGCGAAAACGGCATTACCTTGGTGTGCACCTTGCACCAGGTAGACATGGCTTTGGCATTTTTTAACCGGATTGTGGGCCTGCGCCACGGTCAAATCGAGTTTGACCTGCCCACCGAGCAAGTAACGCCTGCCATGTTGAAATCCCTGTACTCCCAATACGAGCACGAACTTCTGGGCCAACAAGACCGTGAATTGATCGAGAAACAATTCGAGCGTGTAACGCCGGCAGTTGTGGTCAACAATTGCCGATGAACAGCCTGCACTTGCCAGTACACAATCCGCGTTTTGACGTGCCGGCACGCGACCCGGCGTGGCATCAACGGCTGTTCTGGATCATTTTTACGTTTCTGCTGTTGTGGCCCCTGACAGAGGCCACGGAATTTCGACCTTCGGTTTTGTTTGAAGCCGAGAACATAAAAATCAGCGCCGAGTTTATTGGCAGCTTTTTTCCACCTGTACTCGAACCCGATTTACTCGCCAGAATTCTGCGCGAAACCTGGAAAACCGTTGCCATTGCAACGGCCGGCATGGTGCTGGCCCTGATCATTGCTTTCCCGCTCACCATTTTGTCCACCCGGGTTTTGTCGGTGTCCGCCATCTCGGGAAAAATGGGTGCCTTGCCCTTTGCCATTCGGCAGGCCATTCGCTGGACACTGATTGTTCTTCGCAGCATCCCCGAACTGGTGTGGGCACTGGTGTTTGTTCGCGTGGTGGGTCTTGGCCCCACGGCAGGCGTATTGGCCATTGCGCTTACTTACGGTGGCATGCTGGGCAAGGTGTATGGTGAAATTCTGGAAAGTGGTGAAACCACGCCAACAGAGACATTGCTGAGAAACGGCACCGGGCGCTTACAGGCATTCTTCTACGGCCTGCTGCCCCAGAACGTGATGGAGCTGACCTCCTATACAGTGTACCGCTGGGAATGTGCCATTCGATCCTCGGTTGTACTGGGCTTTGTGGGTGCTGGCGGCCTGGGTCAGGAACTCGACAACTCCATGAAAATGTTCAATGGGGGTGAAGTGTCGACCATGCTGATTGTGTTTATTCTGCTGGTGGCTTTGGCCGATGCGGTCAGCGCGTTTTTCCGGAAACGACTGGTATGAGCAATTTGCAAAATACCGCCTGCCCCACCAAGGCACCACCAGTGATGAAAGGCGGCACAGCCGCTTTGCTGCTGGGCATGCTTACCCTGATCACTGCCAGTTTCTGGACACTGAACCTGAAATGGGGTGAATTTTTATCCATGGAAGCGTTTCGATCCATGGGTCGATTCATCGCCGAATTTTTCCCGATGGACACGCAGTCCGCTTTTCTGACCAAAGTTGGCTGGGGCACACTTGAAACATTGGCCATGTCGCTGTTGGGCACCGCACTGGCTGCAGTGGCTGGCCTTGCTTTGGCCATACCCGCAAGCAAGCTGCACAGCAATGACAAAAGCCGCATGCGCACACCCACGCGTTGGGTGCTGAATGCCTTGCGCTCAATTCCCGAGTTGGTGTGGGCGGCGCTGCTGCTGATTTCTGCGGGCCTGGGTCCTTTTGCAGGCACGCTGGCGCTGGCCTTTCACACCACGGGTGTGCTGGGCAGGCTGTTTGCTGAATCGATTGAAAATGCACCACCCGAACCTGCGGACGCGTTGCGCACGCAGGGCATTGGCAACTTGAAAGTATTTTATTTCACCACCTTGCCGCAAGTACTGCCCCAACTGATGAGCTACACCCTGTACCGCTGGGAAAACAACATTCGCGCAGCTGCGGTGTTGGGCGTGGTAGGTGCCGGCGGTTTGGGGCAATTGTTGTCGTTCCACATGGGCTTGTTCCAGATGGGCAAAACCGCCACCATTCTGGCAGCCATGTTGCTCTTGGTCGCAATTGTGGACAGCATGAGCTACCACCTGCGCCGCACCTTGACCCGATGAATTCGTTCAACCCAAGAAAGCCATGAACCCAACACCGCAATTCATACAGATTTATCAAGGCCAGGCCGAGCACATTCGAGAAGAATTGCTCAGTGGCCTGCGTGCCAGCAAGGCACACACCTCGCCCAAATACCTGTACGACGAATTGGGCTCGAAACTGTTCGAAGCAATTACCTGCATACCCGAGTACTACCCCACCCGGACCGAAGCGCTGATTTTTGCCAGCCACGGGCATGACATGGCCAGGCAGGTGCCCAAGGGCTCGGTGTTCATCGACCTGGGAGCAGGCAATTGCGAGAAAGCGGCCAGACTTTTTAATGTATTCCACCCGGCACGTTATGTGGCCGTGGACATTTCCGTGGACTTTTTAAAAGGCTCACTGGAATGCCTGCAACGGCAATTTCCTGAACTGGAAATGGCGGGTGTGGGCCTCGATTTCTCCAGCGAACTGAACCTGCCCGCTGGTCTGGCCCTGAACCCCTCGCAACCGCGAATCATGTTTTACCCGGGTTCCAGCATTGGCAACTTCACACCCGAGGAAGCACTGCTGTTTTTAAAACAGGTGCATGCGGTATGTGCCACGGCCACAGGGGGTGGCCTGCTGATTGGGGTCGACCTGGTAAAAAACAAATCTGTGCTTGAAGCCGCTTATGACGACGCATTGGGCGTGACTGCAGCATTCAACCGCAACATGTTGCTGCACTTCAATACGCTGGCTGGCACCAACTTCCAACTGGAAGACTGGAAACACATAGGCCTGTACAACACCGAACTGAACCGCATTGAAATGCACCTGGAAGCACTGCGGGATGTTGTGGTGACCTGGGAAGGTGGTGAACGCCAGTTTGTGGAAGGCGAGCGAATTCACACTGAGAATTCATACAAGTGGACGCTGACCGGGTTTGAGGATTTGCTGAAACGCGCAGGTTTTGGTGCTTGCAAGGCTTACACCGATCCCGAACAGAAGTTTGCGGTGTTTTGGGCGCAGGCTTGAAGGCTGCCAATTCGTATCGCCAACTCAGCGGGATTGCCGGTTTCTTTCTTTAACTCGGCGGGGTTACCCGATTCCGCACTGAAAACCGTTTGATCCCTTTTTGAATTAATTCTTGCTCACCGAGCTCGGCAAAAAAGACGGCCGACTCTCGGTGTTGGCTGAAAGCCAAACGCATCGAATGAATCCAAACGGGACGGTTTTCATGAATGTGCGAAACAGGCAAGCCCACTGCCGAGTTGGCGAAAGAAACCGCCGGCCGCAGGCGTGATCAATCACCGTCCGGTTAATTCGTCACCGTCTCGTAGCTTAATCGGCAGCGATGTCCCAATCGCTTCGCCTTCAAGAAAACCTGCCCGTTTGAATTCACACGCCACGGTCAGCCGCAGGCTGACAATCCGATCGACCATCTGTTTTGTCGAGCGGATTGAGTCAGTGTGAACTTCAAAAAGGGAAATACAGGTTTTCAGGCGAACGCATTGGGATTCGCGCTGATTAAGCGATAAGCGAAATGCGGATCTAAGAAGCGATAAAATGCGCGACGATTAAGCGACAACAGCCGCGCTAATCACGCAGCAGCAAGTCGCCACAAACTGGTCACTTCCTTCGACCGTGCATCAAACAGCGCATCACTGGCATCAAAGGCCTTGCCATGCTTGGGCTTTGCATCTGTGCGGCCCAATACTTTCAAGCCCGCCAGCTCAATCCAGCCCAGCAACTCTTCCCGCGTGCGCAACTTTAAATGCTCGGCCAAATCCGACAAGATCAACCAACCTTCTCCGCCCACATTCAAATGCGCAGCCAGGCCAGCAAGGTAAGCTTTCAGCATGCCGCTGTTTTCATCGTAAATGGCGCGCTCGATCGGTGAAGTCGGTTTGCCCGGCAACCAAGGCGGGTTGCACACAATCAGGTCGGCTTTGCTGTCGGGAAACAAGTCTGCCTGCACCACTTTCACCTGTTTGCCCATGCCCAAATTCTGGATATTGAATTGCGCACATTCCAGTGCGCGTGGGTCGTTGTCGGTGGCCACAATATTGCTCAACCAGCGCTGAGCCAACACCGCTGCCAACACACCGGTGCCCGTGCCCACATCCACCGCCGAACCGTTGACCTCACAGGCTTTGGGCAAAGGCGCTTTCAGCACCAAATCCACATACTCGCCGCGCACAGGCGAAAAAACCCCGTAGTACGGGTGAATGCGGTTGCTGGGCGGGTCGCCAAGAGCGGGTACATCCACGCCCTTCTTGCGCCATTCATGCGCACCCACCACGCCCATCATCTCGCGCAGCGAAGTCACAATCATCGGGCCATCTACTGGGGGCTCACCCCATGCTTCCGTGCAGGCTGCCAGCACATCGGGCGCACGGCGCAGTGGAATGCTGTAATCGGCGTTGAACGGGATCAGGATGGAACCCAGAATTCGCGCGCGTTGGGCTTGCGCCTGACGGTACAGGTGAAATTTCTGGGGGTACTCCACATTGTCCTTACCAGACTTGGCAGCTTTGCTTTTTTTGTGTTCCGCGTTTTTGTCCACCCGTCGCACCAAGGCCTGCATCAGTTGGCGGGCATTCTGAAAATCGCTTTGCCACAAAAACACATTGCCCTCACAGGCCAGGCGATAAGCCATGTCGGCAGTCAGTGTGTCGTCGGCCAACATCACTTTGCCCGGCACCGCCAAATTGCGCTCCGACTGCCAGCGCGCACTAAAGGTTTCATCGCCTTTGGTCCATTGGATTACAGGGTTTTCTTGGGCTGAGTGCATGCGGGTTCTCGCGGTGAATGGCGGGTTGGATCGTGTAAACTTCTTCAGGGTCGCAGTGTACCACCTTGGGTGGTTCGCCCCCCAATTCACCCCTATCCAATGAAGTGGCTGTTGTCTTGATTAAACCGTCCGTCGTCATCGTAAGCCCCGCTCTTGCCGATTCAAATAACGGCAACTGGCAAACCGCCCGCCGCTGGCAATTGTTTTTATCCGGGCATTTTAATGTGCGCATTGTGAAGCATTGGGAAAACACGCCAGCCACACAACGCGACGTTGCAATGATCGCACTGCATGCGCGGCGTTCTGCCGACTCAATTGCGGCTTGGGCGCAAAGCCGCGGCAACCATGCACACGGAAGCCCCGGGCTAGTGCTGGCACTGACAGGAACCGACCTGTACCGCGACATTGAAACTGATGAAACCGCGCAAAAGTCGCTGGAGTTGGCGCGGCATTTGATCGTGCTGCAAGAAAAAGGCACCGAGAAACTTAGCGAGGACCTGCAAGAAAAAACATCGGTGATTTTTCAATCAACCACCTCACGCAAAACCTTGCCCAAACCCAAACGCCGATTGAAGGTGGTGATGGTGGGGCATTTGCGCGATGAAAAAATGCCGCAAACCCTGATGGAAGCAGCAGTGCTGCTGCGGGGCTACCCTGATATTTACATCGACCACATTGGTGGGCCCTTAGACCCTGAATTGGCCCAGGCTGCTGAAGAAACCATGCAGGCCTGCCCCAATTACCGCTGGCTGGGCAATCAGCCCCACGGTGCAACCCGAGCACGCATTCAACGCGCCCATGTACTGGTTCACGCCAGCAAAATGGAGGGGGGAGCACATGTGATCATGGAGGCCGTGTGCAGCGGCACCCCTGTGGTGGCCAGTTATATTGATGGGAATATCGGCATGCTGGGTGCTGCCTACCCGGGTTATTTCCCTTTGGGCAACTCGCATGCACTGGCCAATGTGCTAACCCAGTTGCAAGAGGACATTGTGAATCCGAAACCCTTGCCACCGGGTAAATCCAGTATGTACACCAAATTGAAAAGCCAATGCGCCGAGCGGGCCAAATTATTTGCCCCGGAAAACGAACAAAACCGGTTAATTGCACTCGTACAACGAGCAGTTCAAGACAACAACGAAGCCAACCCACAAGAAGTACAGCATGCAAACATCTGACCAACCCATCCTTCGTGACATTGTGCTGGTAGGCGGCGGCCACAGCCATGTGGGTGTGCTGCGCATGTTTGGCATGAAGCCTTGGCCCGGCGTGCGCCTTACCCTGATTTGTACCGATATCCACACCCCCTATTCCGGCATGCTGCCCGGCTACATTGCGGGCCACTACAGCTATGACGATGTGCACATTGACTTGGGCCGCCTGTGCGCCTTTGCAGGTGCACGCCTGTTCAAAGACGAAGTGGTGGGCATTGACCGAGCCAATCAAAAAGTAATTTGCAAGAATCGCCCGCCAGTGGCTTACGATGCGCTGTCCATCAACATTGGCAGCACACCGCAGGTGCAATTGGTGCCCGGCGCGTTGGAAAATGCAGTGCCCGTGAAACCGATTGCTCGATTCAATCAGCGCTGGGTTAACTTGCTGGACCGAGTAAAAACCCATGCCGGCAAAACCACCATCGCCGTGGTGGGTGGCGGTGCTGGTGGCGTTGAACTGGCGTTGGCCATGCAATTCCGCTTGCGCAATGAACTGAGCACCATGGGCCGCAACCCGGATGAGCTTGAATTTCACTTGTTCACCGCCGATGCGGATGTGTTGCCCACCCACAACCCCGGCGTGCGTGCTAGGTTCGAGAAAGTATTGAATGAACGTGGTGTGGTGCTTCACCGCGACGCGGAAGTGGTGCAACTGGATGGCCACACCCTGCAAACCAGGCAGGGCGAGCGCCTGCATGCCGACGAAATTATGTGGGTGACGCAGGCTGGTGGCGCGGCCTGGCTAAAGAACACCGACCTTGAACTCGATTCACGTGGCTTCATCAATGTGGGCCCCACCCTGCAAACCACACGTGACGCCAAAATTTTTGCAGCAGGCGACATTGCGAACTTGACCAGTACACCGCTTGAAAAAGCCGGTGTATTCGCTGTGCGCATGGGCAAACCCCTGACCAAGAATTTGCACCTGTTTGTACAGGGTGCCGACCTGCTGGAATACCGCCCCCAGAAAACCTGGCTGGCTTTGATCAGCACAGGCGACAAATACGCAGTGGCCTCCAAAGGTTCACTGGGCTTTGCAGGCGCTTGGGTGTGGCAGTGGAAGGACTGGATTGACCGTCGCTTCATGGCGAAATTCAGTGACTTTCCAGACATGGACCCCAACGCAAAACCAACTGCTGGCAACAGTACACCGAATTTGGCACTGACGCAGGAAGAAAGCCTGCAGGCCATTTCTGCGATTGCCATGCGCTGTGGCGGCTGCGGTGCCAAGGTTGGCTCCACAGTTTTATCTCGCGCACTCGGTAACCTAAAACCGGTGGATCGCGAAGATGTATTGGTGGGGCTGCACGCCCCTGACGATGCGGCGATCGTGAAAGTGCCACCCGGCAAAGCCATGGTGCACACAGTCGACTTCTTCCGGGCCTTTGTGGACGACCCCTATATATTCGGGAAGGTTGCTGCCAACCACGCTCTGGGCGATGTGTTTGCAATGGGCGGCGAGGCGCAATCAGCCACGGCCGTGGTCACTGTGCCGCCGGGGCTTGAATCGAAAGTAGAGGAACTGCTGTTTCAAATGATGAGCGGTGCAGTGGAAGTACTGAATGAAGCGGGCTGCGCATTGGTGGGTGGCCACACCGGAGAAGGCCGCGAGTTGGCTTTGGGTTTTGCCATCAATGGTTTGGTGGATGAAAACCTGGACGGCGTGATGATCAAGGGTGGCATGCGCCCTGGCGATGCAATTTTGCTGACCAAACCAATTGGCACCGGCACCCTGTTCGCCGCCCTGCCGCAGTTGAAAACCAAAGGCCGCTGGATTGATGCTGCGCTGGAATCGATGGTGAAAAGCAACCGATTGGGCGCACAATGCCTGCGTGAATATGGATCAAAGGCCTGCACTGACCTGACCGGTTTCGGGCTGTTGGGCCACTTGGTGGAAATGACCCGCCCTTCCGAGGTGGATGCCGAACTTGATTTAAGCGCCTTGCCCCTGCTGGACGGTGCGCTTGACATGGTCAGCGCAGGAATTGTGAGCTCTCTGCAACCCGCGAACGTGCGCTTGCGCCGAGCCATTCGAAATCAGGCTGAGTATGTGAATGACCCGCGCTACCCACTGATTTTCGATCCGCAAACCGCAGGTGGTTTGCTGGCCACAGTGCCTGGCGAGCAAGCCGAGGCCTGTGTGGCTGCATTGAAGAAACTGGGCTATGAACACACCGCCATTATTGGCCGCATACTGCCGCAAGGCGAAGCCATTGAGCCGATTGTATTGAAGGGTTGAGGAAGTACCAAATGCCACAGGCTGTTCAACAACACTGGAAGAAAACAACACTGCTGCTGCTTGCGGCCGTGTTGCTTTTAGTGTGGCTGAGTGCGGATGTGTCGCTGCAGGACATGCTGGCTGCGCAGCGCGAATTGGCCATGCACTTTATGGACAACCCAACGCTGGTCACCTTGATTTACTTCGCTGTGTTTGTGCTGCTCACAGCACTGTGCCTGCCGGGTGCAGGCGTATTGATGTTGGTGGGTGGGGGTTGCATGGGCTTTGGCCTGTGCATGGTGGTGTCAACCGCTGCCTCAGCTTTGGGTGCCTTGCTCACCATGCTGTTTGCGCGGCACTTCTTTCGATCCTCAGTTGAAAGCCGGTTTTCCAACAAGCTGAACGAGATTAACAAGGGGATCGAAAAAAACGAAGTAGCCTACCTGCTCAGTCTTCGCCTGGCACCCATCATTCCTTTTGTTGCATTCAATTTGCTGGCTGGCCTGACCCGAGTAAAGCCGTGGACATTTCTATGGACCAGTTTTCTGGGCATGCTGCCCGGCACCATGCTGTATGTGAATGCGGGCAATGAGCTGGCCAAGGTGAACCGGCTGGAAGAATTAATTTCACTGGAAGTGGTTATTTCTCTGGCCGCACTGGCTTTGGTGCCGTTCCTCATTCAGTGGGGAACTCGGCAATTTCAGCTGCGCAAGGCGGCTTGAACCCAACTGACTTGAGTTCCGATCTCTCGTCTGCCGGTTAACTGCCCGATCGGCTTGGGTTCCTACCTCTTGGCGGTTATTAATCGCCCACTCGGCTTGGGTTCCGATCTCTCGGCGCTTCTTAACCGCCCATTCGGCTTGGGTTCCGATCTCTAGCCTGCCAGTTAACGGCCCAATCGGCTTGGGTTCCGATCTCTCGCCAGAAAACCTGTATTCCCCTTGCTGAGCCTCACGATGCCTGAGAACGACCCTCCTAAACTGCGGGTCGGGTCCGTTCTC
>MDSZ01067516.1_pt1 | contig 38753 bp, 38 predicted proteins | sample 811201 | NCBI WGS metagenome assembly MDSZ01 (sample SAMN05326647, study PRJNA326480) | marine metagenome | isolation source: seawater | place: Indian Ocean: North | collected 2010
AAAGTTTAAATACATTAAATTTATTTTGAATTTTAAAAATAAATCTAGTTTATAATATGTTTGATATTAAATTAATAAATCATGGTATATTTAATTTTATTCATATTATTATCGATAATACCAATTATATGGTCAAATTATATTTTCAACAAATATGACAAAATCATTCCTGACATGCCTTTCGACGGAAATGAATTCGGAAAAATACTTATTAAAGAATTTAAACTAAATGATGTTCGTATAGAAGAAACTTCGATGGGTGACCATTATGATCTAGATCAAAAAAAAGTAAAAGTAAATGATGGTAGATTAAGTAAAAGAAGTTTAACTTCAATATCTGTAATATGTCATGAAATAGGACATGCTATCCAACACTCTCAAAACTACTCTCCATTAATCAAAAGAACCATATTAGTAAAAAATACAGAATGGATTAATAAAATAAGCACAGCGCTAATTTACATTGGATTCCCATCAATAATAGCGTTAGGCTCGATTTCATTAATAAAAATTTGCATTTCAATAATTCTTTTAAGTTTATTAATCGGGCTTATAGTTCATTTGATAACACTAGAGGTTGAATTAGACGCAAGTTTCAATAAAGCCTATCCAATTTTACAAAAAAAAATTCCAGAGATTTATCATAAACCGTGTTATTCAATACTTCGTGCAGCAGCCTTTACATACCTGATAGGAGTTTTTAGAAATCTAATATCTTTAAGAGTAATCTGGAACTTAATAACAAAAATTAGATTTTAGTTGCTTAGATTTAATCATTTTAGAACTTTACAAAAGTTTTAAAAAAAAGCACTATATACCTTATAAGTTTACAATTCTTATAATTAAAATTCAGGAGAAATTCAATGGCAATTAGTGAGTTTAAGCTAAAAGATGGTACATTTATTAGGTTTAAAAAAATTGGAAAAGGTAAACCTATTCTACTTCTGCATACTTTTAGAAATAGATTGGAATATTCAGATTATTTAGGAGATCTATTAAAACAAAAGTTTACTGTATATTCTATCGATCTTCCCGGTTTTGGTGATTCACCAATTAATAAGAAAACCATCTATAATTTAGATTTCTTTACAGACTCTATTGTAAAATTTATTGAGAAATTAAAAATTAAAAATCTTACTTTAGCAGGCGAATCTATTGGTGCAATATTATGTGCAAGTGTATCTGCTGAGATTCCAAAAACAGTAAAAAAGATTTATATGTTTAACCCTTATGATTATGATTCTTATTTTGGAGAAGGAATACAACGAGGAAATGTTTTTGCAAAATTTATCTTATTTCATATTGGCCTTCCATTTGTTGGTAATTTCTTTTCTGCTTTAGAAAATAAATTTATTTTGAAAAACGTTATGGGAGGAGGATTCTTCGATTCTAAAAAGCTTACAAACGATTATTTAAATCTTCTTTGCAAATCTATTAAAAAAAAAGGATACGTTTACCATTTTAGAAATGTACTTTCAAATTTTAAAAAAGATAGTGGGATCAGAAATGTATATCCTAATGTCAAAGTTCCGGTAGATTTGATATATGGGATTAATGATTGGGCAAATGAAAATGACAGAAATGAAACAAAAAAGTTATTAAACCTCAAGACTTTTAAAACAATCAAAAATTCAACGCATTTTTCTTTCTTTGAAAATCCAAATGAGGTTTTCAAGATTATTAATAAATAATTTGTACTTTAATCAGAAAAATATTCATACTAACTCAAATTAGAATAAAAATTGTATAAATTAGAACTTTTTGATTCTTATTAAAAATTAAATAATTCAATTTATAAAAAAATTGATATTACTAAAGTAGTAATATTAAATTATAGAATAAAAATTTATAAAAATTTTGCATAATCATGATATTCAGTTCCTTATTAAATAAAATTACTTATAAATGTCAGCCAAACTTAAAGAAAAGAAAATATTTGTAGCCGGACATAACGGTTTGGCAGGATCAGCAATAGTAAGAAGACTAAATAAAGAAGATTGTACAGTTTTAACAGCAAATAAAAAAAATTTAAATTTGTTGAATACAAACCAAGTTGACGATTTTTTTTTTAATATGAAACCAGATATAGTTATTAATGCTGCTGGAAAAGTTGGCGGGATTGCCGCAAATATAAAATTTCCTTTAGAATTTATTCAGGATAACATCACAATACAAGATAACATTTTTAGATCTTCATATAAATACAATGTAAAAAAATTAATTTTCTTGGGTTCTAGCTGTATTTACCCAACTACTTCCAAACAACCTATTAAAGAGGAATATTTTATGAAAGGAGATTTAGAAAAAACTAACGAATTTTATGCTTTAGCAAAAATTATAGGTGTTAAAACTTGTGAAGCTTATAAAAAACAGTTCAATTGTAATTTTATTTCAATTATGCCAACCAATTTATATGGCCCAAATGATAATTTTAACTCAGAAACAAGTCATGTTCCTGCCGCATTAATTGATAGATTTCATAAAGCCAAGTTATCTGGAGAAAGTGAAGTTGTTATTTGGGGAGACGGAAAACCATATAGAGAATTTATGCATGTCGATGATTTCGCAGATGCCTGTATATTTATACTAAAAAATTACAATGACTTAAATATTATAAATGTCGGGACAGGGAAAGATATCAGTATAAAAGACTTTGCATATCTTATCAGAGAAATTGTTGATTTTAATGGAAAAATTTTATTTGACAGAACCAAGCCTATTGGAGCAAAAAAAAAATTGCTAGATATTTCTAAGTTAAAAAGCCTTGGATGGACATCAAAAATTGATTTAAAGTCTGGAATAAGAAATTATTATGAGTGGTATTTAACAAACCTGAATTCTTTAAGAAGATAGATTATAATAAAAGTTATGAAGCAAAAAAATAAAATAAAAGATCATTTTGATAAATTCTCAAATGAAAGAGGAAAATGGATCAAAAAATCAAATTACTTTCATTCTGAAGATCTAATTTACTACAAAACACTAACAAATGTAAAAAGTAAAGTTTTAGAAATTGGCTGCGGAAACGGACAACTTATTGGAAGTCTTAATATTGATTCGGCTGTTGGTATAGATATTAGCGATAAATCAATTGAAAAAGCAAAAATAAATTATCCTCATTGTGAATTTTATTGTTCTTCACTTGAAAATATTAAAAACATTATTCATAAATTGCCTTCTTTTGATTTAATAATTGTCAGTGATACTGTAGGTTATTTTGAAGATATACAAAAAAATCTTAATATTTTACATTACGTTTGCTCAAATAAGACAAGAATAATAATATCCTATTTTTCTGCATTTTGGTCACCAATTCTCTCTCTTGCAGTCATGTTAAAGTTAAAAATGCCTGATCTCAATCCGCCACTTTTTAGTAACCTTGACCTTAAGACTTTTTTAAAAATATCTAATTATGAGATCATCAAAGTTGAAAAAAAAATAATTATGCCGTTTAAGTTTTTTGGTATTGAAAAAATTTTGAATAGAATCATTGCAAACTTACCATTGATAAGTCATCTTAACCTGCGGCAATACCTAGTGGCAAGGTCACTTAATGCAGAGAGGGAAAAACTTGATTCCGTTAGTATTGTTATACCGTGTAAAAATGAATCAGGAAATATTGAGAATTGTTTAAGAAGAATTCCTAGATTTTGTAAAAATATGGAAATTATAGTTGTTGAAGGTGGGTCTTTAGATGATACTTGGGAAAAGATTAATAATATTATAAAAAATAGAAAAATAAACTTAAAAATTAAAGCTATTAAACAAAATAAAAAAGGGAAAAAAGACGCTGTTCTAGAAGGATTTAAGAAGGCTACAAATAAGGTTTTTATGATACTGGATTGTGACATGACCGTTCCTCCTGAGGATCTATCAAAATTTTGGAACTTGATACATCATAATCATGCAGAATTTATAAATGGGACAAGACTTATTTATCCAATGAAAAAAAATGCTATGCAGTTTTTAAATTATATAGCTAATAAAACATTCTCACATTTATTCAGTTGGATTTTAGGTCAGAGGTTCACAGACACTCTTTGTGGAACAAAAGTAATTTCTAGATCAAATTTTGAAAGGCTCAAGTTGGTTTCTAAAGATTTTAACAAATTAGATCCATTCGGTGATTTCTTCCTAATATTTGGTGCATCAAAGTTATGCCTTAAAATTAATGAATTACCTGTAAAATACCATGCAAGAGAATTTGGAGAAACCCAGATATCTAGATTTAAAGACGGGTTTAAATTAATAAAAATGATTATTTCAGCTTTCTACAAATTTAAGATTATTAGTCTTAAATGAATTTAACTCACTTAATGAATAATCTCTAAATTATTATTTTATCTCGTTTCTTTTATATATATATACTCCATGATTTTTCTAAATATCATTTTTGATTTAAAAGATTTTACAAAACCATTCTTTATCAAAAAATTATTTATATCAGAAAATTTATATCCTTTTATTAAAGAGTTATCAAAATGATGTTCAAATAAAATTATTTGAACTTTTTGAATTTCTCTTCGCAAACCTTTTAAAACATCGTATTCAGAACCTTCAGTGTCAATCTTAAGAATGTCTATTTTTCTTATTTTTTTTTTTTTAATAAAAGTATCTAATTTAATTATTTCAACAATTTTTAATTCTTTTATATTTTTCTCCCTATAAACAAAGTTAAGAATTTTTTCTTTTTTTTTATAGTATTTAGAATTATTGTTTATTTTCTTTAATGAATTAATTGCTGAAAAGGTATATTTAAATAATGTTTTTTTACCGTCAAAATTACCTACAGCATTTGAATAAAAATGGACATTTGATAATTTTTTATGGTTAATTCCTGATATACAATCTTTATCAGCATCAAATGCAAAAATTTTTTTAACTTTAAAAGTCTTATTTACTAAATCAATTGTTTCACCTTTATGACATCCAATATCAAAGAATATATCTAAATCTGATCCTATAATTTCTTTTATATAACTTAAATTTTTGTGCTGTGTAAAGTTATCAATAATTGTTAAAATATTTTCGAATAAAAATTTAATCATTTATCATTTCTACAAAACTAATACTTAAAGTTAAATGAAAAATAGAAAATAATTTTATTATGCTAAAATTCATCAGTAAAAATTTAAATGCTCTTCATAGGATAAGAAAAATAATACTTTTTTGGGTTTTATTTATCACATATATCTTTTTTCTTTTAGTTGGACCAAGAGTTCCAGATAATGAACAAGAAAAGTATTGTGTTAGAAACTTTGAAATTAATTCAACGTTAGGCCACAGCATGAACTGTGATTCAGCAGACTGGATCCTAAATAGCAGCAATCCCTCTAGAATTTTTGAACCAGAATCTATAAGGCAAACCAGACCTGCAATGATATTTACTACACATTACCTATCTAAATTCTTAGATATATTTTATAATGACAAAGAATATCCAAAAACAACTCAATATGTAAATGCTAGCGGAGAATCAAATTTTACATATGAAGAGTTCAATCCAAAAATTGTTTATGTTAGTTATTTGATAATTAATGTTTTAATATTAATAAGTTCTATAGCTATCTTTTTTAAAATATTTAACTTTTCAATATTAAATTATAGATGTTTTGATCATTGGTATATATGGTTTGCAAATTTAATAATATGTAACAATACCGTAAACCAATTTTTATATTCTCCCTCAACAAAGTTTTTTAATATATTATGTGCTGTGATAACTATTTTTCTATCAATTAAAATATTTAAAAATCAATTTTCTAAATTCATAAATTATATAACTTACTTTGGTTTAGGAATCTTAATGCTTTTTTACGCTAGTTTTTTCATAACCTTTGTAACTTTGATTTCTCTTCATTTTTTTAATAGAAGGCATGATCAAGTCTACAAAATAGTCTATGAAATGATAGTTTTGACTTTTATTTTTTGTTTGCCTTATATTATCTGGTTTTCTTATATTCAAAATTTAAACAATAGCTTTTATATTTCAAATTTTACGAACTACAAGTTTATAATTTGGATATTTGAATTTTATAAGTTGAATGGTCTCATTTTAACTATACAAAATTTGTTTTTAGATTTTTTAAAATTTACTTTTATATTTCTTAAAGAACATTACCTACTAGCTATTTTTCTACCCCTTTTCCTTTTTATTAAAAATAAAATTTGTTACAAAGATAAATTAGTTTATTTTTTTTCAATATTTTTTTCATTTATATTTATTTGTTTTTTTATTATTTTAGGTCATACACCCTCAGATATCATATCTATTCTAATAATACCATTTGCCATTTGCTTGACTAATTTCTTTAAAAATAATCAAATATCCTTTTTTTCAAATTCTGCTACACCAATATTTATAATTATCTTAGGAATATATAATATTTGGTCATTAACAAAGTTTGGACCTTATAGTTGATTCGATAATTCTTTTATTTAAAGTTAATATATGTTGGAAAAAGTAAAAAAATTTTACCATCAAAAAAGATTTGATAAAGCTCTTATTATAGCAAAAAGGGAATTTAAAAAATTTCCAAATAATATGGAATACGCTTATTTATTGGGATTAATCTATTATTCTTTAGATAGATATAATACTTCAAGCAAATTTCTTAATCTTTTTTTAGAAAAACATCCTAATCAAACTGATGCTCTCATTGCTAAAATGCATTGCCTTAGATCTTTAAAACGAGACAGTGAAGCAATTGAAGTATTAAATAAGTTACTTGTTTTAGATTACAGAAAATCTGACATTCATCTTTTTCTTGGAGAATGTTATCTTAAATTAAAAAAAAAAGAAATTGCCAATGAACATTTCAACAAAAGCTTGACTATAGATTCGTCAAAAAAAAATCTTTTAAATATATTTAATATTTATAGTAATTTGGATTATAGGAAAGAAGCATCCTACATTTTAAAGAAATCTAAATTTTTTAAAAATGATCATGATATAATTTTAAAATATTGTGATAATCAAATACAATTTAACCTTGAGGGTTTTACTGAAGTACATAAACTTTTAGAAAAATTATTACAAAATCAAACAAATAACTCTAAATTATTTTATTTAATAGCTATTAGTTCTTTAATTTTAGGAAAAATTAATAACGCAAAAAGCTATTTTTTGAAATCAATTTATTATTTTTCAAATTCTTCAGATAATTCCTATTCATTTATTTTTTATATCGCCTCCTCATATTATCAATTGGCTAAAATGAGTTACAAATTCAATTCTGATGAAATTTCAAAAATAAAAAATTTATCAACCCAATCTCAAAATAATGATGTAAAAGCTCTTTTGGGTTATGCACTAAGCAAAATATATGAAAATCAAGACAACTTTGAAGAAAGTGCAAAAATTTTAAAAAGCTCTAATAAAAATATATATAAAAATATTATTCTTCCCAAAGGCTGGAAAATTGAAAAAGAGTTAACCTTATTTGAAAATCTTCAATATATCTATTGTAATTTAAAAGATAAAATAGAATATCCTGTTTCTGGAGTTTTTCCTATCTTTATTCTTGGTATGCCTCGTTCAGGAACAACATTAGTTGAAAACATTTTAAGTCAATCTAATTTAGTTGAACCTACTGGTGAAAATGGTTTTATCTTAAAAAATATTTTAAGCTATTTTCCAATGATAAAGAATAAAAAAATAAATTTTGATATCGAATCCCCTAACATTTTTTTAAATTTTGCAGATAATTATTATAAATTTTTATTACCTAAGAAAAAATTTATTACTGATAAAACACCACTTAACTTTCTTGTTATTGGACTTATAAAACTTCTTATACCAAACGCTAAGATAATTTTTTGTAAGAGAAATCGAAATGATAATATCATTTCAATGTACCAAACTTATTTTCATTCATACAGTCATGAATATTCATACGACATAAATAGCTTGAAGCAATATTATAAATTACATAATGAAATTATTGAATTTTGGAATTCTGAGGGTATAAATTTTTATCATCTAAATTATGAACAACTTATAAATAATCCATATGAAAGTATTAAAAAACTATGTTCATTTATAGAGATTGATTATTCAAATGAAATGTTAAATTCCCATTTAAATAAAAGAAATGTTTACACTGCGAGCTCATTTCAAGTAAGACAGCCTATTAATTCTAATTCAATTGACAAATGGAAAAATTATATGAATTTTTTTAATTTTGATTAATTGTATATATTAATTATTAAATGTATCTTAATTAGGTATTCATATATGAAAATTTAACTACATTGAGTTAAATGTGTTAAGGTAAATTGTATGTATTTCAATTATTTTTTTAAATCTTTTTTTACTTTGATTTTGCTTTTTTTCTTATTTGTTGAAGCTAAAGATAATGATGGAAAGAAATTTACGTGTGCAGATGAAGTTGGTCCAGTAATTAATTTTACTATTCCAGACTTCCAAACCGTTAACGATGAAATTCAAACTTCGATAAAAATTTATGATAAAATAGATAGATCTAATTTTTCAAATCAAAATTCAATAATGAAGAAAAAAACTAGCCCAATTGATGAATCGTATTTTTTTTATAGCGCTGAATTTATGTTATATGGTTCACAAGGATATTTTGAATTTTTTCCGCCATCTCACCTATTAATAAAAAACCAAGAATTAAATTTTCAAAGCTTAGTTTGTTGGGAGTAAAATATTTTATATTTTTTACTAGATTTCTGCCACTTTCATAGAAAAGTGAAGAATTTAGTTACTTATTAATCTAGCAAATTTAAGTTTTTTTTTTCTATTGCTTCAATTAATTGACTTAACTCAGAACCGTTTATAAATGAATTAAATTCTGACTTCTTTACAGCGATTTCACTTATTGAGTTTGACAACAAAACATCAAATATTTTCCAATTTTTATTATCTTTGGACAATAAATAATCAATCATTATGGAATCATCTTCATTTATTTTTAAAGTTGTCTTCACTAAATTAAACTTTTCATTCATCTTTTTTTCCTCATTAATTGTCCAATCAATTTTTTTTATTTTTGAGAACCTTTTTATATAAGTTTTTACTATGTATTCTTTAAATACATTTACAAAAATTTTTCTTTGTTCTATATCTACTTTTTTCCAATTTTTACCTATTATCATTGCAGACATTTTTTGAATGTTATAAGTTTGATCAATTAAATCTTTAACCGAGTTCAGATCTTGTTTGTTTGAATTTATCTTATCTAAACCCTTGTACAAAATTTTTATAGTTTCAGTTGGTTCGATTGGAGCTTTTGTTAAGTCTTTTTCTAAATCTTTATTTTTTGTTTTATTTACTGATAAATCCTCTTCTTTTTTTTTATATTTATTTTTTTTGTTATTTTTACTTTGATCAAATTTTGACTTCTTCTCTTTCTCATTTAGTTTTATATTGTCATTTTGATCAGCATAATTATTCAAATCATTTTCATTAGCTTTATCTACTTCACCTTCCTCAGTGGAATATTCCTTATTTATATTTTCGGAATCGATAGTAATTAGTTTTTTTTCTTTTATTGAATTACTCTTTTTTTTTGATGTTAAAGTCGTTGCTATTATAATTATTAAAAATAATAGTATTGGTGGAATTATAAAATTTTTATGTTTTTTCAGATTTATTTTATAGAAAATATGTTTCATTTGATTAATTTAATTAAAAGTTCACAAAATTGATTTAATGTCATTACTTTTTATTTATTAAATTTTAAAACCAAGAAATGTTATTTGTATATTATTAATTATTTAATTTAATATAAAACAATAAGCTTTACACATAGTATTAATTTTTTATCAAATAATAGAATAAGATTCTATCAGTTAATTATTTAATGACGCATTAATTAATTGATGTTTTTTCAATATTATTTTAATTAAGCTACATAAGCCAAATCTTTTACCAAAAAAATTAATTTCTTTACACTTTGCAAACTAATATTCACTATAATTTACTTTACATCAATAATCTAAAGAGGCTACTGTTAAAATAATAAATGTGTATCTACACTTATTTGTAATCTTTGTCATTTTAGATTTTCAAAGTGAGAGATTTACATAGCTCTCAATAAATCAACTTAGCGAAATATTTTTATTGAAACAATATGTGTAGCTACACATATTATCTTTCTATCTTTTACATCCCCTTAAAAGCCGGCGTGAGCTTTGCTTTCAGGTTGTTTTTAATTTTTATATATGATATTAATTATTTAACTTAAATATGATATGAAAAAGATAGCTTTAGTTACGGGGGTCACAGGTCAAGATGGATCCACTCTCTCCGAATTTCTTCTCAAGAATAACTATATTGTACATGGTGTAAAAAGAAGATCATCAATAATTAATACTGAGAGAATCGATCATCTTTATGTTGACCCACTTGAAAAAAAGACAAATTTTAATTTGCATTATGGTGACCTAACAGATTCCACAAATTTAATTAGTCTAGTATCAAAAATTAAACCTAATGAAATTTACAATTTAGCAGCACAAAGTCATGTAATGGTAAGCTTCGAGACGCCTGAATATACCGCAAATGCTGACGCCCTTGGAACATTAAGGTTATTAGAAGCAATTAAAATTTTAGGCCTTGAAAAAAAAACTAAATTTTATCAAGCATCCACTTCTGAATTATTTGGAAATTCAAAAACTAAATTTCAAAATGAAAAAACTCCTTTTTCACCTCAAAGTCCATATGCAGTTGCAAAGCTTTATTCTTATTGGATTACAAAAAACTACCGTGAAGCCTATGGCATATTTGCAAGCAATGGAATCTTATTTAATCATGAAGGACCTACAAGAGGTGAGAATTTCGTCACGAGAAAAATTACAATTGGAATTTGTGAAATTTTAAGTGGGAAACGGAAAAAGATTTATTTAGGTAATCTAGAGGCTAAACGAGATTGGGGACACGTGCGCGATTATATTGTTGGTATGTGGAAAATATTGCAATATAAAAAGCCTGAAGATTTTATTTTAGCAACAGGCAAAACCTATTCTGTTAGAAATTTTGTCGAAAATGCATTTCACGTTGTAGGAATTGATTTAATTTGGAAGGGTTCTGGATTAAAAGAAAAGGGTATCAACAAAAAAACTGGCAAAATACTAGTAGAAATTGATAGACAATATTATAGACCTCTAGAGGTTGATTATTTGCGCGGTGATTCATCAAAAGCAAAGAAACTATTAGATTGGAATTGTAATATTTCTTTCAAAGAATTAGTAAAAGAAATGATGTTAAGCGACTTAAAAAAATATAAAATTCAGTTGTGATTAAAATAACGCCTATAATTCTATCAGGTGGGATAGGTTCAAGATTATGGCCTCTCTCAACAAAGAATCTCCCAAAACAGTTCTTAAAATTACCGTTTAAGTCGAACTATACACTTTTTGAACAAACTTTAATGGGCTTGGATAATTCAATGGTTTTTCACAAACCAATAACTATTTGTTCAGAAAAACACAAATTTCTTGTTTTAGATAGCTTTAAAAATCTAAGATTAAAATTTTCAGACATAATTGTGGAAAAAGTATCAAAAAATACAGCCACTTCGGTTTTACTCGGTGTACTCCATTCTATTAAAAATACTAAATCAGATTATTCGTTAATCCTTCCTTCTGATCATTATATTCTTAAAAGGAATTATTCTAAATTAATCCCTAAATATATTAAAAATATTGATGGACATATTATTTTTGGAATTAAACCAAAGTTCCCGTCAATTGATTATGGATATATTAAGGTAGCTGATATAAAAACAAAGATTAATAAAGTTGAAAAATTCTATGAAAAACCCAATAAAACCAAAGCGCACGAATTTGTAAAAAATGGTTTTTTTTGGAATTCTGGTATTTTTCTTTTGAATAATAAAAAATTACTTGAGGATTTTAAAAAATATCATCCTAAAATTTTAAGATGTTGCTCACTTATAAACTCGAAATTAAAAAACGATTTAGAGTTTCTCGAAACGGATCTAAAATTAATGAATCAGTTACCTGAAATATCATTTGATAAGGCAATTTTAGAAAAGGATAAATCCCTTTATATGATTAAGTTTGAAGAAAAATGGACTGACCTCGGTTCTTGGCTTTCATTATCTGAATTATCTAAAAAAAATGTAAAACTAAATCCTGATGCAAAAATAATTAATAATAATTCTAATTCTTTCATTATAAGCGATAAAAAAAATACAATTTTAAATGATGTTTCAAATGTAATCGTTGTAAGTAGTAAAGAGTCTTTACTCGTAAGTTCTTTAGAAAATGTTAATAATATAAAAAAAATCTTAAGTGAAAGAAAAAATCAATCTATAACAAAATTCCAAAATATTTTTTACAAGCCGTGGGGCCATTATGAGACATTTATTAGTGCTCAAACCTATCTAGTCAAGAAACTTACTGTAAAGCCTAAACATAGATTATCACTTCAGTACCACAAACACAGGGCAGAACATTGGATTGTAGTTAAAGGTATTGCTCAAATAACTAAAGGTAAAAATAAAGAACTTCTTAAAAAGAATGAATCAACTTTCATACCAATAGGTGTTAAACATTGTATTGAAAATATAGGAAAGAATGAACTAGTGATTATTGAGGTACAGATGGGTGATATTTTAAGTGAATCTGATATTGTAAGATTGGATGATCCTTACAAAAGAAAAGATAATTAAATCATTAAATAAACAATAAAAAAGAAAAAAATTATTATGAAAGTTATTACCATTATATTTTTTTTTGCTAAATTTATAGCATATTCACCATATTTAAAAATCAAATAAGATACTATAAAAAATCTACTGCCCCTAGATAAAAAAGAAAAAAACAAAAAAATAAAAATATTAATTTCAAGAATTCCTGATGCCAAACAAGTAACTTTGTAAGGGAAAGGAGAAAAACCTCCGATTAATACCAGTAAAACTCCTAATTGGCTAAATTCTTCTTTGAAATCATTAATTAAACTTGAAACTCCTAGCAAGCTACTATTGAAATATAGTAAAATATTTTCCCATAAAAAGTAACCCAAACAATATCCTACCAAACCTCCTAATACTGAAAATAAGGTTACAAATATTGTTAGTTTTATAAACTTTTTTTCAGCTAATATATATGGAACCAGAAATGGATCCGTCGGAAAAGGAAATATTATTGATTCAAAAAAAGAGATTACATATAGAAATTTCTTAGCATTTTTCCTTTTACATATTGCTAATATACTTTTATAAATAAAGTCAATTTTTTTACTCACGTCTTCTTTATAACATTGAATATATTTTTTTAGAAAATTTAATAAAGAACACCTGAATATATTTGTATAAATTGATTATTTTAATGACAGAAATAAATATTAACTTTACAAAATTTTGGCAAAATAAATACAAATTAATAGATTACGACCCCAAATCAATTTTTGTTGAAATAAACTCTAAAAAAAATGTCTTGTTTGCTATTAGTTTTTTTATAATGATAATGTCAGTTGAAATTCTATTTAATCAACCATTTAAAAAAAAAATTAACCTTTTTCATAATAATATTTACAGAAAACTTTTTAAAAAAAAAATTGAAAAACTTGAAAGAATTCAAATTAATTCTTTTGCTTATAGTTTATTTCTAATGTGCCAAAAACTATTTGAAGAAGATGAAAGACTAAAAAAATATGCCAAAGAAATAATATTGTATACATTTTATCACTGGTCATCCGCTGAAAATTTAAATAATTACAACCATAAAATATATTTAAATAAAATTAATTCACTTTGGGATATAAATAAAAAATTAATTTTGTCACGAACTTATGATTCAAGAATAGACTTAATTTTTTTACTGTATAAAAGTTTTGAATTAGGTGTGGCAGATAAAAAAATTATAAAAAAAAATTTATCTGTTTTAATTTTTTCAGTTAGCAAGGCTCAAAAAGAATTTAGATACGATGTATTAAAAGAGTTAAAGAAAAAGAAGTTTTTATAAAGTATAATCTTAAGCTTATTGCAATCTTAAACACAATTTATTTATATAAATCATACAATGTGTTAAATTATTACCTTTTAATTTATATAGAAGGCTTTTATCAATGAAATGCGTAATTTTTTAAAAAAAAATATTTATTATTTCTTATTTGTTTTACTCTTTATATTACTTTTTTTGCTATATGAATTTTATCAGAATCATTTAATTTCTATAGATAAGAAAAACCTTATTGAAAAATATTTTGCGTTAAAAGTGTTAATTGACAAAAACCTAATATTATCTAGCTTAATTTATCTTTTTTTTTCAGCCTTATGGATTAGCTTAATTGGGGTAGTTACTCCAATGCTAATAATTTCTACATTAATGTTTGGTTATTTTGGATCTTTATTATCTATAATTTCATTTACAGTAGGATCAACTTTATCATTTTTAGTAGCACGAAGACTTAAGAAATTAATGAAAAACTTCTTTAAAAATATTAAGATAGAAAAAAATTCATTTTTTTTTATTTATTATTTTTCGTTTTATTCCAGGAAACCCATTTATTATAAAAAATTTAGCTGGGGCTTTTTTTAATTTAAGTCTTATTAAATTTATTTATGCAACTTTAATTGCTGAAACACCCCAAATCTTGATTTTTACGTTCATTTTCAAGAAAATAATTGATTCATCTGAAAAAATTATTGCTAATTTCGATTTATCAACTCTTTACCATGAATTAAAAATACCATTTTTGATATTATTTGTTTTTGTTTTAATTTTATTTTTTTTGAAGGTTAAATTTGAAAAAAAATTATTTAAAAATTAATTGTTCCAATTTTGTTTTTATTTTTTATAATCTAAATTGGAGAATAGTATGAGTAACAAAAATGAATGCGGGTGTGGAAGATCACCAACAGGTTTGTGTATAGGCTGGCATAGTTTATCTGAAGAAGAGTATAAGGTTAAGTTGGCTAAATTCGAAGAACGAAAGAAGACAAAAAAAAATTAATCAGAACTTAAAATTTTTTAAATGTTTCCAAAGTCTTTTTAACCCTTTTGGAGCATTAGTTTTTCTTCTTTTAGGCCACTTTCTAGTTGGATCAAATATTGTCTGATCTAAACCTATATCTTTTACTGCAGGCTTCTCTATAATTACAGTGTAATAACCTAACTTTTTATATGAAACTCCAATATCCAGCTCATTCTTATACTTCTCATACCCTCCTATAATATTATAATCTTTCATCCTTTTAACCCCTGGTCTAAACGAAAAATATCCCCACTCCCAACCTTCTTTGCAGTATACTTTTCTAAACCCTATTCCTTTGTGCTTTAAGAGTGGTCCATATTTAAAAATATCAAGTCTGCTGGCACTTTTTTTACTTTCAAGCCATACTTGAATAATTTTATCGTCAAACTCTAAAATTTTAAGAGAATCTTCTATAAATCCTTTTCTTGTATATACCCAATCATCTTCACAATGAAAAATAAATGGGGTATTAATTAATTTATATGCATCAACTATTGACTGAATCTGTCCCTTTTTTTTTTATTAAGAAGAAGTTTAATCCTTCCAGACCACTTTTCAGTAATTTTTTTATAGACACTCTCATCAACCGAATCTTCTGTTAAATAACAATCAACGAGTGGGAAATCGTTATGCTTAAAAAAACTTTCAAGAGTTCTATCTAGAAGATCTAGTCTTCCACAACTAGTAAGAACTAACGACATTTTTTCTTTCATGAGTAATTAATATATTCAGCTAATATTGATTAGTATTGAAAATTCTAACTTGAAAATTTCTAATCAAGATAATTTCTTTACAATGGTAAGGTAGATTTACCCATTAAGAATTTATCAACATTATGAGCAACTTGTCTACCTTCTCTGATTGCCCAGACTACTAATGATTGTCCTCTTCTCATATCACCTGACACAAAAACTTTTTTTAAATTTGTTTTGTAGTCGCTTTCATTAGCCTTAACGTTTCCTCTAGAATCAAGTTGAAGACCAGATTCATTGATAAGTTTGTCTTTTACGGGATGAACAAAACCCATAGCAAGTAGAACTAAGTCTGCTTTAATTTTCATTTCCGAGTCCTTACCTTTACATTCTTTAATTTGTAACTTTCCGTCTTCGTCTTTAACCCATTCAATTTTCTTAAGAGTAATACTTTTCACTTTATCTCCGTCTCCTTCAAAAGATTTTGTTGAAACACTCCAGTTTCTTTTTGCTCCTTCTTCGTGAGATGAAGACGTTCTCAATTTTAAGGGCCAATTTGGCCAAGTAAGCATTTTATTTTCTTTTTCAGGAGGTTTTTCGAGAATTTCAAGCTGTGTAATTGAGTTTGCTCCCTGACGGTTAGAGGTTCCTATGCAGTCTGAGCCTGTATCTCCACCCCCTATTACAACAACATTTTTGTCTTTGGCATAGAATTCAGGTTCTAACTTGATCTTGTCTCCCTCGCATATTTTATTTTGGAGAGTTAAAAAATCCATCGCAAAATGAATACCTTTCAGTTCTCTACCTGGTATCATCAAGTCTCTGGGTTGTTCGGAGCCACATGCTAAAACAATTGCATCAAAATCATCAATTATTTTATTTAAGGAAATATCTTCTCCAATATTAGTGTTACATTTGAAATGTACTCCCTCTTTTCTCATTTGCTCTATTCTTCTATCAATAAGGTGTTTTTCCATTTTAAAGTTTGGAATTCCATATCTTAATAAACCGCCGATTCGATCATTTTTTTCAAATAAATGTATTTCATGTCCAGCTCTAGCAAGCTGCTGCGAACACGCAAGCCCCGCAGGTCCTGAACCAATGACAGCGACTTTTTTATTGGTTTTGTTATAGTTTATTTCAGGTGTCAGCCATCCCTTCTCGTAAGCTTTGTCTATAATTGATCTTTCTATGCTTTTGATAGTTACTGGACTATCGTCTATATTTAACGTACAAGCGGCTTCACAAGGTGCAGGACAAATTCTGCTAGTAAATTCCGGAAAATTGTTAGTAGAGTGCAAAACATCAAGAGCATTTTTCCAATCTCTCTCATAAACTAGATTATTCCATTCAGGTATTACATTATTAATTGGACATGAATTGTGGCAATAGGGTATTCCACAATCCATACATCGCGAAGCTTGTTCATTAAGTATTTTTTCTGGGAAAGGCAAAACAAACTCGTCAAAGTTTCTAAGTCTTCTTTCAGGAGCCAATGATTTACTTTCAGCTCTGTTATGCTCAAGAAATCCAGTTACTTTTGCCATAGATTTATCACCTTAGAATCAAGTTCTTTTTCAATCTTCTTTGAAAGCACTTCCTCAAAGTCCATTGGGAGAATTTTTACAAAATTACTCAACTCCTCATCAAAATTTTCTAATATCTTTTTCGCTTGCAAAGACCCTGTATAATTAACGTGCTTTTTTAACATTTCTTTTATCCTTAAATCATCATTGAACAGAAAATTATACTTGTCAAAAAGTTTTTCTGGAAGAATATGTTTGTTTTTCTTAATTTCTAGTATGTTGACCATTGATAAGTTACATTTATTCTTAAATTTTTTGCTGTTTTGATATACATAAGCTATACCACCACTCATTCCAGCGCCAAAGTTTACTCCAGTATCGCCGAGAACCATGACAACGCCTCCTGTCATATATTCACAACAATGATCACCTGTACCCTCCACAACAGCAATTGCTCCTGAATTCCTTACTGCAAACCTCTCTCCTGCTATACCAGAGAAGTAACATTCTCCAGAAATAGCCCCGTAAAGTACTGTATTCCCAATAATTATATTTTTATTTGAATCATATGTTGTCTCATTGAAAGGTTTAATAATAATCTTTCCACCTGAAAGACCTTTGCCTACATAATCATTCCCTTCACCAGAAAGAGATAAAGTAATTCCTGCAGATAAAAAAGTACCAAAGCTTTGACCTGCTGTTCCCTCAAGATTAATATAAATAGAATCTTCTCTAAGACCTTTATGACCAAATTTTTTAGCCACTACTCCTGAGAGCATTGCTCCAAAGCTCCTATCAGTATTTTTAATTTTTTTTCTTATTTCTATAGTGGAAATCTTTTTTTCAAACACTTGTTGTACTTCGTTAATTACCTCTTTATCTAATACTTTATTAATTGCATGGTCTTGCTTGAACGAATTAAAGATTTGTTTCGGGTCTTTGTATTCTGGTGTATACAAAATTTTGGTTAAATCAATATTTTTTGCTTTCCAATGGTCTATTACTTTACTTTTTTCTAAAAAATCTGACCTCCCTATCAAATCTTGAAATTTACTAATACCAAGATTAGCCATTATTTCTCTTACTTCTTCCGCAACTAAGAAAAAATAATTTATAACATTTTCAGGGGTACCTTTAAATTTCTTTCTTAGCTCTTCATTTTGTGTAGCAATACCAACAGGACATGTATTTAAGTGACATTTTCTCATCATTATACAACCTACAGATACTAGTGGAGCTGTAGAAAAACCAAATTCGTCAGCACCCAAAAGAGCACCCACAACAACATCTCTTCCTGTTTTCAAACCACCATCAACTTGTAATGAAATTCTATCTCTTAATTTATTTGCAACTAATGTTTGGTGCGTTTCAGCTAAACCAAGTTCCCAGGGAGTACCAGCATTTTTTATTGATGTTAAAGGAGAAGCGCCTGTCCCGCCATCATAACCAGCTATGGTTATATGATCCGCTTTACATTTAGTTACTCCAGCTGCAACAACTCCAACACCGAATTCAGACACAAGCTTTACACTAATTCTCGCATCAGGATTTACGTTTTTAAGATCGAAGATTAATTGAGCTAAATCTTCAATTGAGTAGATGTCGTGATGTGGTGGTGGAGAAATTAATCCCACGCCTGGTGTGGAATGTCTCACATTAGCAATTTTATCATCGACTTTATGTCCAGGAAGTTGGCCACCCTCACCAGGTTTAGCACCTTGACTAATTTTAATTTGAATATCCTTTGCATTAACAAGATATTCAGTCGTAACTCCAAATCTACCTGACGCTACTTGTTTGATTGCACTTTTCATGGAATCGCCATTTTTTAAAGACAAAAATCTTTCTGGTTCTTCACCTCCTTCACCGGTGTTAGATTTTCCTCCTATTCTATTCATAGCAAGCGCTAGGGTTGTATGTGCCTCTCTTGATATCGAGCCATACGACATAGCACCAGTAGCAAATCTTTTAACAATTTCTGTTGCAGGTTCGACATTTTGAATTGAGATTTTGTTTTTTTTCTGAAAATCAAAGAGACTTCTAATTGTGTACATTGATTTATTATGATTATTAATTTGTTCTGAGAATTCTGAGAAGTGTGCTTTCGAATTAATTCTAACCGCTTGTTGAAGGTTAGTTATTGATGAGGGCGACCAAGAATGCTTCTCTCCTCTAATTCTAAAAGCATATTCTCCTCCTACATCAAGAGCTTCAATTTCTTCATTAAAAATTAATGATTTTGAATATCTATTGAGCGTTTCTTTTTGTAGTTGTTTTAAGGTCATCCCTCCAATGAGTGTTGCAGTACCCGGGAAGTAATTATCAATAACCTCGTCTGATATTCCAATTGCATCAAAGATTTGTGCACCACAATATGATTTAAGCGTAGAAATGCCCATTTTTGACATTATTTTTTGGATAGCTTTTCCTGAGGCTTTTATGAAGTTTTTCTCAGACAATTCATAATTTTCTTTATTGACTAGGCTTGAGATGGTATCAAAAACTAGATAAGGGTTAATAGCTTCAGCGCCATAACCAAATAATACCGCAAAATGATGTAATTCTCTAGCCTCGCCTGTTTCAACGACAAGACTTGTTTTCATTCTTAATCCTTGTCTAATTAAATAATGATGAACTGCCGAGACTGCTAGAAGAGAGGGAATTGGTGCATTCACTTTAGAAATGTTCTTGTCTGATAGTATTATAATATTATATCCATCTTGAATTAAAGATTTAGCCTCAAAACAAATTCTTTCTAAACTATCTTTTAATTCATTAGCTTTATTTGAATTTTTGAAAAGAATATCTATTACGGCTGTTTTAAGTTTGCCTTTTGTTGACTGTTCAAGAAATTTAATTTTTTTTGCATCAGCATTTGTGAGTATCGGTTGAGTAATTTCAAGTCTACTATTAAGATTTTCATCTGGCGAATCAAATATGTTCGGCTTTTCTCCCAATGTCATATCTAGAGACATAACGAGTTCTTCTCTTATTGGATCAATTGGAGGGTTAGTTACTTGAGCGAAACATTGTTTGAAATATGAAAATAAAAGTTTTGGCTTATCAGACAATAAGGAGATTGGAGTATCTGTTCCCATAGAGCCTATGGGCTCAATCCCAAGCTTGAGTATTGGTTCAATAAAAAAATTAATGTCTTCTTTATTATATCCAAAAGCATGTTGAAATTTTTTGAGTTCATTATAGTTATAAACTTTATTTTCTTTCTCAACATTGAGGTCACTCAAAAAAACTTGGTTTCTGTCTAGTGATTTTCTATAGTCATATTTTTTAGCCAATTTATTTTTAATCTCATCATTATCAATGACTCTCTTTTCTACCAGATCGATAAGAAAAATTTTTCCTGGCTCTAATCTCCATCTTTTAACTACCTTTTTTGGATCAATGTCCAAAACACCCATTTCTGAAGAAAGAAGAATCATCCCATCATTAGTTTGAACATATCTAGATGGCCTCAAACCATTTCTGTCTAATATTGCACCAATCTTTTTTCCGTTTGTAAAACACATTGCCGCTGGTCCATCCCAGGGCTCTATATAATTCGAATAATATTCGTAATAATTTTTCATCAAAATATCCTGATCTCGTTTTTCCCAAGCCTCCGGGATTAAAAGCATTATGGCGTGTTCCAAGTCATATCCACCCATGATTAAATATTCTAAAGCATTATCAAACGCAGCGGAATCTGATAAACCATCAAAAATTAATGGATCTAGATTTTGGAACTCTTTTAAAAAAATCTCGGAACTAGAAATGGACGCTCTTGAGTTCATCCAATTTACGTTACCCCTTAAGGTATTAATTTCACCGTTGTGACACAGAAATCTAAACGGCTGGGCCAGCTCCCAACTAGGAAACGTGTTAGTGGAAAATCTTTGATGTACAATAGCCAAAGATGATATGAACATCTCATCTTGGAGATCTAAATAATAATCTTTCAGGCTATCAGACATTATCATACCTTTGTAGATAATCGTTCTGCTTGATAGAGATGAAATATAAAAGTCAAAAGATTTCAATTCAATTTCGATCCTTCTTCTCGCAATAAAAAGCCTTTGTTCAAATTCATTTATTTTGCTGGCTTGAAATTTTTGTTTAACAAAAATTTGAATAATAGATGGCTCGTTTCCTTTTATTGATTCTCCTAACACACTTTCATCTCTAGGAACGTCTCGAACATATAAATTTTCTAATTTCAGTTTGTTAAGGTGTTTGTCTATTATTTTAATGCAATGAATTTTTTCTTCGTGGTCTCTTGGCAAGAAAAACATTCCTATTGCGTAATCGTCAGGTCTAGGAAGAATTATATTTCTTTTTGATAAATCTTTCTGAAAAAACTGGTGAGGAATCTGTGTAAGCAATCCAACACCATCTCCTGCCTTTGGATCTGCACTCACTGCCCCTCTATGAGTAAGATTACATAAAATATTTAATCCATTATCAACAATTTCTCTTGATGGAATATCGTAAATATTGGCAACAAAGCCAATACCGCAAGAATCTTTATCATTTTTTGAATTATAAAAGCCTGAATTTATATTTTTTAACATTCTCAACACATTTTAATAATTTACTCACAGTAATAATATAGTAAATTAGTTGTCTATTAACATGGTTTTTTCATAAATTATTTTACCCATAGTTGCTGAGTCCGATTTTTCTTCTCTAACATATTTTACTAACCCAAAATCCTTTGCAAACCAAGTTGTTGTAAAGATTTCAATATTTATGTTGCCAAGGGTTGGATCAGGATAATAACTAGTTTTTCCATAACCTGAAACTTTTATACAATTTTCTATTTTGTTTCCATTAATTGAGATTGTTTCATTAATTCCATCTATTTTATTTTTTAAGTTGAATGGTAAATTTGTGTCGTAGAATCTATCATAACCTAGTTTCATTTGAATAGTTGTCTTATCTTCGGTTTCCCATTGAGTATCTTTTTTAATTGGAAAAGCAAGCAACATTTCTGAATCTCCATTTTTTAAAAAATTTTGTTGATCTAGTAGAAAATCATTGGTGGTTTTTTTTAAGATCCCTGTTTTAGAAAAAACATAAAATATAACCTCACCATCATTTTTTAAAACTGGAATTGAGTTATCAATTTTTGGCAAAAAATAATAACTTTGTTTGAAATAGCTTTTTTTATTATCCTTGTCCTTAAAATAGACATCATAAAAGACTTGTTTTCCCTCATTGTGAGGAAAGTAATCTTTTTGTATTTTACATGAAGAAAGAATTAACAATAAAGAAAAAGTAAAAAAGAAAATACGATTTGCTAACATAATTTAATTTTTTTCCTCAGCAACTAAGGAAGAAAGTCCAAGTTTAAACTCTAATGCATTGCAAAGCATCTGGCCAATTAAAATATGCGCTTCTTGAATCCTTGATGTGTTTTTAGCAGGTATCGAAATTATCTCATTTGTAATTTTTTCAGCAAATTTTGTTGTTTTTCCAGTAAACAATACAGTTTTAATGCCATTATCATACGAATATTTGAGAGCATTAATTACATTTTTACTTTTTCCAGAAGTAGATATTCCGATAGCAACATCACCTTTTTTCCCAATTGCTTCAATTTGCCTTGAAAAGATAAAATCGAAGCCAAAGTCGTTCCCAATTGCTGAAAGGGATGATGTATCAGTAACTAAAGATAACGCAGAAATTGGTTTCCTATTTTTTGAAAATCTAACTGTTAATTCGGTTGAAAGGTGCTGTGCATCAGCAGCGCTTCCTCCATTTCCGAAGAAAATAATTTTATTTTTTTTTTTAATTGCTTTGAAGCATATTTCAACAACTCTTAGAAAATTTTCTTGTAAACTTAATTTAGTTTTCTTTATGATAAGCTCGTGTTCTTCTATTTGAGATAAGAAAAAATTTTTTAACTCTTTACTCATTTTATAATCTCTTGGTGATCTCATCTGGACTCGAACCAGAAACTAATCCTTAGGAGGGATTTGTTATATCCAGTTTAACTATAAGACCACTGCTACCTTCCAAATGGTATTTGATATTTTAAAACCAAGGTTTCAGAACCGGGATTTTTCTTTCCACTATCTGCGTTAGAAATATGAAATATCCCAACACCCAATCTAGCATTATTTTTAAATCTGTAGAACATATCTATTCCAATATAAAATTCAAGCGGGTTTCCTGCTTTAATCTCATTTCCGTCTTTGTAGTAACCACAAGCTAAGCTTGGTGTCATGATAAAGTTTTTTTTCTTTCCATAGTATCCATCAATTCCAAAGCCTCCATAAGCATAATAAGCATTTTCATTAGTGCCTAAAAAACCAGCAAAAGGTTTTATAAGATTAAACATTTTCCTTCCGCTGTGAACCTCTAAATTTATCATGCCTGATTGGTCATTGTGAGGGGGAGAACCGTCTTCCATATAATTAAAAATCCCGATCCCCACTGAAAGTCTTGCAGAATCCTTAGCCTCTAAATCACTAAAATATGATAATACGGTTAATCCAAAAAGAATTTTAAGACAATTTTTTAAAAACATTTCTCTCATCCTTAAATTAAAATGGTATTTGATATTTCAGAATAGCTTGCTCAGCTCCTGGGTTAGAATCTCCTAAACCAGCATTAGAAATATGATAAAAACCAACACCAATTCTTACCTTGTTTTTGAACCTATAATAAATATCTCCACCACTTCTAAATTCAACTTTATGTCCTAATCGAATTTCATCTCCATTAACATACCATCCTGCAGCTAAGGTTGGAGTAACGATGAGGCACCTACAATCTCCAAAAAAAAGATCCGCACTTAAACCAAAGTAACCATAACTAGCTTCTTCTGTTGTGTAGTTATAACCTAAAAAGGGCTTTAAAATATTAAAAATGTTTCTTTTTGCAAAATATTCAAAGCTAAAAACTGTTGAAATATCTTTATAATCAACAGGAAGTACTGCTTGAGAGTTTGAATTTGGATCACACCCGCCAAGAGCTGGGTTTTCACAAACTGCGTAACCATTCTTCATAAAATTATGAATTCCCCCTCCAAAAGAAATTCTACCTGTATTTTTATTGGCATGAATATCTGTATAAACAAACAATAATATTATAAACAAAATTTTAAACATTCTCGAAATGCATTATAGTTATAATATATATAATATACCACATAAAAATTTATTCAAAATGAGGACTTACTTAAGTATTATAATTATTTTTTTTCTTTCATTTCTAACAGTAACATCTTGTCAAAAAAATCCAGCAACGGGTCAAAATGAATTCAGTTTAATGTCAGAAGAAGAAGAAGATTCGATAGGAAGAAATGAGCACAAAAAAATAATTAAACAGTTTGGTGGTGAATACAATGATGAAAGATTGAAAAATTACATTGAAAGTATTGGAAATTTTTTAGTAAGTACTTCTGAACTTTCCAATAAGAGGTTTATTTTTACAATTCTTGACACTCCCATTATAAATGCCTTTGCTCTTCCTGGTGGATATGTATATTTAACAAGAGGGTTGATATATCTTTGTCAAAATGAAGCACAATTGGCCGGTGTAATTTCTCATGAAATAGGTCATGTGACAGCCAGGCATTCAGCGAGAAGATATACCAAAAGTATTGGAACAGATATAGTATTAAGAGTACTAGGCGTTATATCAAAAAATAATTATCTTAATAATCTTCTCGGTCAATCAGCTCAACTGTATTTACTTTCATATTCAAGGTCACAAGAATATCAAGCTGATCAACTTGCTGTTAGATATATGGTCAGAGCAGGCTTCGACCCAAAAGAAATGGCATCTTTTCTTAGATCAATGGAAAAACATGCAGATCTCCAAAAAAAAATATTTAAAATTGATAAAAAAGTATCAGAATTATTACTTACTCATCCAAATTCGTCAAAAAGAGTGCTTGAAGTTGTTAATAATTATCAAGGCAAAATCCCATTAAATCCAATAGTAGGAGAAGATATTTTTTTAAAAAAAATTGACGGATTACTTTTTGGAAACAAACCTAGTGAAGGATTCTTTTTAGGAAATAGTTTTATTCATAAACCACTAAAAATTAAGTTTGACTTCGACAAAAATTTTTATTTTATAAATAATCCTAAAGCACTGATTGGTACTACTACAAAAAAAACAAAGGTGATTTTTGACCTTGATGAAACAGTTGAAAAAAATGATATTAATTACTTATCAAAATGGACTTCAATCTCAAAGAAAAAAATTAAAGAATATAAATCTTTTACAAGTAATGGGTTTAATATTACGACTGGTAGCTTTAAAAAAAACAAACAATTATTTAGTTTCGCAACTTTAAAACAGAATCAAAATATTACATATAGGTTTCTAATGGTTTCGAATGAATCTGAAATTAAAGATTTTAAAGATAAATTTCAAAATATCTTTAATAGCTTTCAAATCTTGACTGATTCTGAGATTAGTTCACTTGAACCACCGCGTATTAAAATAATTTCCGTACAAAGCGACTCTGACTTAAAAAACATTACTTCAAATAAATTAAATTTGCAAAGAATGTATTCGCAAGAAATTTTCTCAACATTAAACAATTTAGACAATAAGATAGAAAATCTTAATAGAAAAATTAAAACTATCTACTGATTTAAAAGTTCTTCTAATTTATTTTTAGCAGCTTTTTTTTCTAGGTTCTGAACTGCTGCGTACTCGTTACTAAGTCTGTTTAAAGCTGTTAAATATATTTGTCTTTCAGAATAAGATTGTTGTTCTAACGAATCCTCCTTTTTGTGAAGATCTCTAACAACCTCTGCAATTAATACCGGATCACCACTATTAATATTTTTTTCATATTCTTTAGCCCTTTTAATCCACATGTCTTTTTTAATTGCTGGCTTTTCAATTAAAACGTCTAAAGCCTTCGATAATCTGTTTTTGTTACTAAGTTTTCTTAAACCAGAACTTGAAGCTTTATCCTTTGGTATTCTTAGTTTCATTTTATCTTGCTTAAAATTTATTAAAATGAAATCTTGCATTGAACCATCAACATCATAACTATCAAAGTTCTCTATTTCACCCACGCCATATGTTGGATAGACAACTAAATCTCCAACATCAAGTTCTAAATCTTTTTTTTTCAAAAGTATCTCCGATAATTTTTAATTCGGGAATTATATATTAAAAAAAACAGTATTAAAAGATAAAATATTAGCTGCCTTTTCCTGGGTTGGGACTAAAGTGTTTCTCAAATTTATTTTTTACGTCTTTCCACTGATCGTTATCTTCGGGAGGTGTGCCCATTTTATTTATATTGGGCCACTTTTCTGCGTACTGCCTGTTAATATCAATCCATTTTTGAGCATCTTCACATGAATCATCGCTTATTGCCTCAACAGGACATTCTGGTTCACAAACGCCGCAATCAATGCATTCGTCTGGATGAATTACTAAAAAATTTTCGCCTTCGTAAAAACAATCTACGGGACAGACCTCTACACAATCCATATATTTGCATCTTACGCAAGCATCTTTAACTATATACGTCATAGATTTTATATAGAACAATTAATGTTGTTATTCAAGAAATTAGATTTAATTAACTAATGTGCAATCTTTTTTGGATTTATATAAAAAATTTCTTCGAACTTGTTGTTTGGAAAAAATTTTAACTCGTTCTTTTTTTTAAAAAAATAAACTTTATTTAATAACAACTCATAGTATTGATGGTAAATCAAAAAAATTTGGTTATTCATGTCTATTTTGTAGAATCCCAATTTATTGTAGAAATCGATCTTTTTTTTTAAGAAGTTTTTTTTATTAATAATAAAAATTTCATCATTAATAAAATCTTTTATTTCATTTTTAAAAAAAATATTAATTAACATCTGTTTTAAACGACTCATTTTATTACTCTTATAGTAAAAAAAGTGTGTGCCAATTCTAAACCCAATATTTTTATATTGATTAATCTGAAAAGTTTCTAACTTGCGTAAGAAATGATTAATCAATTCTCTGCGGCAATGACCCATATTTTCAAGTAAACAGAAATTTATTCCTCTGGTAGCATTACTAGAATTAGAAAAAAACATTAAATCTTTTATGAAAGGCAATTCTTTTTTGGAAACATATGAGAAAAAATCTTTTATTTTCTTGATTATGTCTTGTTCGTAGCGCAAAAAATATTTATCTACATAAATCATTATTTTTGGATTGTGCAAACTTTTGTCTTTCTCAAACTTACCAACTAATTTTTGCTTCCATAAGACCTTACCATTTACCTCATATTGAAAAGATTTAAAATCTGAGTTAACAAAATCATTTTTAATTTTAAAACTAATAATATTTAAATTTTTTTCCAAAATTTTATTGTTAAAAATATTTTTACTTTTCTTAAAATTTGAGTTTATCTTAAAATTTAATCCATCACACAAACCAATAATTTCTTTCCCAAAGTAGATTGTATCTCCTTCAATTCTAATTATTTGTTTTTCTTCAATAAGAGAATTTAAATTTTGAAACTCAAAATTCTTGAATTCTCCAATAAACTCTGACATAAGTTCTTCATGGAGCCTTGTTGACAAATTAAGTTCAAGTCTTTTAACCTCTTTTTGAATAATACTATTATTAGTGATCCAGTCTTTTTTAAAAGAAATAAAAGACCAAGTTCTAATTTGAGATACTTTATAATTTAACTCCGATATTTTTTTTGTAAATTTTTTTATCTCAAGTAAATTATTTCTAATCCACGAATAAGGAATTTTTTTCTCTTCCTCTACCAGAAAAATAAAAAGTTTTTTTAAAAATCTTGTATGATATTCGTCAAGATTTTTAGAATAGTCAGGTACTGCACAAACTTCCCATAATTTTCTTAAATTTGAATTATTTTTTAATTTCCTAATAATTTCTTTGTCATCTAGAAAAATTTTAAGATATCTGTGGTCACTTCCATTTTTTTTTAATTTAAAATATTTCTTTTTAGGCCTGTGTGATAGAGAGCTTAATAGAGATTTTTTCGATTTAAAATCAAGTTTGCTATTTCTCCAATAAATATTCTTTATCTCTGTATATTCGTAGTTTTCAACAAAGTTAACAACTTCATTATTTAAGTTTTTTAAATCGCAGGTAGTGCCAAAAAAACCATTGTTTAAATATCTACCAGCTCTACCAGATATTTGGGCAATTTCGTCATAAGTCAAATGCCTTTCGTTTAGTCCGTCAAATTTCTTTATACTTGAGAAAAAAATATTTTTAATATTAAGATTTAAACCCATTCCTATTGCATCAGTGGCAACAATATAATCAACTTTGCCATCTTCAAATAATTTTACTTGCGCATTTCTTACCTCTGGCGAAAGAACACCTAGCACAATTGAAACACCTCCGTGAGATTGTTTTATTTTATTTGCAATTTCATAAACATCCATCTGAGAAAAAGCAATTACTGCTGATCTCTTCGGTAGTCGTGTTATATTTTTATAGCCAATATAACTTAATTTTGAATACCTTGGTTTTTTATATATTTTTATTTCTGGATATATTTCTCTTAAAATTTTCTCCATGCTCATTGAACCCAGAAACAAAGTTTCTTTTGATCCTCTTTTGTTGATAATTTTTTCTGTAAAAATATATCCTCTCTCATAATTTGCGGCCATTTGTATTTCATCAATAGCTACAAATTCAAAATTTAAATTTTCTGGAATTGATTCAACTGTACAAAAAAAGTATTTAGCATTTTTTGGTATTATTTTTTCTTCACCCGTTATTAGCGCAATCCTGTCTTCAGAACACCTTTTTTTTGCAAATTCGTAATTTTCTCTCGCCAAAAGTCTTAAAGGGAAGCCTATTACACCTGAATCGAAATTAAATATTTTGTTTATAGCTGCATATGTCTTGCCTGTATTTGTAGGTCCTAAAAATGCAGAAATTTTTTTTTTCATTTTTTTACAGCTTATATTTTCTTAAGCACAAAAGGTAAAATTCCATCGTTTTCAAAATATTTTATTTCATTCTCTGTATCAATTCTCGAAATAACATTCATGAAAAAAGTGAAATCTTTTTTTTTTACTTTTATTTTTCTTTCAATATTCGGTTTTATAAGGTAGTCACTAAGCTTACCTAAATAAAAGATTTCTTCGCCGTTAAATTGATATCTTTGAGCTATTTTGCCTTTGATTTGGAGCGGAAGAACACCCATGCCAACTAAGTTTGATCTATGTATTCTTTCAAAACTTTCCGCAATTACAGATCTAACTCCCAAGAGTTTGGTTCCTTTTGCAGCCCAGTCTCTGGAGGAGCCTGTTCCATACTCTTTTCCTGCTAAAACTACCAATGGAACATTATCATTTTTATATTTATCAGCAACCTCAAATATTTCATCCTCATGCGCAGAAGGAAAATATTTGGTGTAACCTCCTGACTTTTCAACAATCAAGTTTCTTATTCTAATATTTGCAAATGTTCCCCTGGTCATCACCTCGTGATTTCCCCTTCTAGATCCATATGAGTTAAAATCTTCATTTTTAATTTGTCTTTCATTTAAATATTTGCCCGCCGAACTATTCTCCTTTATTACGCCAGCTGGAGATATGTGGTCTGTAGTAATTGAATCACCAAGTATTAAAAGAGGTCGAGCTATTAATTCTTGGTTTAAATCATTTTTCTCTAATTCAAGAAATGGAGGCTTCTTAATATAGGTTGATGTCAATGACCACTCATATGTTGAAGAATTCTTAACCTTTAGTTTTTCCCATTCCTTATCACCTTTAAAAATTGATATATAATTCTTCTTATAAAAATCGCTTTTTACTGTTTTTTTCAAAATTTTTTCAACCTCTGAACTTTGTGGCCACAAATCCTTAAGATATATCGATTTTCCATTTATTTGAGAGATAGGGTCAGTCTGAACATTTAAATCAACTCTTCCAGCTAGTGCATAAATTATAACCAATGGAGGTGAAGCTAGAAAATTAGACTTAATATTTGGATGGATTCTTCCTTCAAAGTTTCTATTTCCAGAAATAACACTACAAACATTCAAATTTTTTGAGATTATTTCTTCGTTAATTTTTTTGTCTAATGGTCCCGAATTTCCAATACAAGTAGTGCATCCATAACCAATAATATTGAAACCTAACTTGTTTAAATATTCTAACAAATTTGATTTAGTTAAATATTTATCGACAACTTTACTTCCTGGTGCAAATGACGTCTTTACCCACCATGGAACCTTAATGCCCAACTCTACAGCCTTTTTCGCAATGAGACCTGCCATAATTAAAACCGAAGGATTTGATGTATTAGTACAGCTTGTTATCGCTGCTATGCAAACTTTGCCATGGGTAAGGTTATTAACATCTTGTCTTATAATTTTTTCTTCTACCTCGAGAGTATCTTTAAATTTTTTAGGCACATCTCCTAGGTTTATTTTATCTTGAGGTCTTTTAGGTCCAGCAATGCATGGTTCAATTTTATTTAAATTAATATTAATCTTCTCATTGTATTTTATTTTTTCAAAATTAGTATGCCATATTAATTGTTCTTTAGAATATTCTTCAACAATCCGTATTTGTTTATCAGATCTGCCAGTAATGTCCAAGTAATCCAGAGTTTCATTATCGATTGGGAAAATTCCACAAGTTGCTCCATATTCTGGTGCCATATTAGAAATCGTTGATCTTTCAGATAGATTTAGTGTTTTCAAACCATTGCCATAAAATTCTACAAATTTTCCAACAACACCAAGTTTCCTTAAATTCTCGGTTATATTTAAAACCAAGTCAGTCGCTGTCACTCCATCGCTTAATTTTCCTGACAATTCTACACCTATAACCTCTGGCAACTGCATAGATATTGGTTGCCCTAACATTACTGCTTCAGCTTCTATACCACCAACACCCCAACCTAAAACTGATAAAGCATTAACCATTGTAGTATGACTATCTGTTCCAACTACTGAGTCCATAAACAATTTATTATTTTCGACTTGAACAATCTTGGCTAAAAACTCTATGTTAATTTGATGACAAATACCAGAACCAGGGGGGAACAATAGAAAATTTTTCAATGAACTTTGTGCCCACTTTAATAATTTATATCTTTCTGAGTTTCTCTCGTATTCCTTTTTCACATTATAATAAATTGAGTCTGATTTAGAATAGCTATCAACATTTATAGAGTGATCAATTACCAAACTTACAGGAACAATAGGATTAATCTTTTCAGGGTCTTCTCCTTTTCTTTTTAAATAATCTCTCATTGCAGCTAAATCTGCAACAGCTGGAACACCAGTATAATCCTGCATTAAGACCCTGCTTGGAGAAAAAAGAATTTCTTTTCCAGTTTTCTGATTAATTACATTTTCTAAATCTTCAAATTTTATTTCGGTTGAGTCAAATTTTCTTATTAGATTTTCTAAAAGTATCCGATATGAAAAAGGGAGGCTGCTCAACTCAAAATCTAAATTTTCCTGTGCTTTTTTTAAACTTACAAAATCGTATTTTTCTTTTTTTAATTTTAGGTTGTCTATAAAATTTGTTGTTGTTAGATTCATTTTCTCCTCTAAGATCTATAATAAAGGTTTTTCATGATTTTAGAAATTATTTCAATATACTTTTATAGAAATAAAAGAATTATTTTTAATAACTTTAGTTTAAAACTTAGAAAATCTCAATTAATGATTTTGATTGGAAAAAATGGCGTCGGCAAAAGCAGTCTTTTTGATTTAATTACAGGCATATTAAAGCCAATAAAAGGTGAAATTAAAATTAACAACGTCCCAGTTGAAGATTTAGAAAATTCCAAAAGAAGATTTTTTTTATATCTTCCGCATCAAGACTGTTTAAAAAATAATCTAACTATAGAGGAAAATCTTTTAAATTGGTTAATTGTGTCAGAAAATAAAGTTTGTGATTCTCTTATTGAAAAAGCTCTTAAATATTTTAATATTCTTGAAGCAAGGCATAATTATGTAAGTAATTTGTCTCAAGGACAAAGAAAAAAAGTAATGCTGTCTAAATTATTACTTTCAGATTGCAAATTGTGGTTGTTAGACGAACCATTTAATGGTTTAGATTCTGATTCAATAAAAAAATTAAAGAAACTAATTAATGATAATTTAAAATTTGGAGGGTCAGTCCTTTTATCTAGTCACATTAATCAGAAGTTTAAAAACTCAAAGAAAAAATATATTTTAAAGACTCATAATACAAAACATCAGATTATTCCAAAATTTGATAAATGGGATCAAATTTAATGATTAACAATTTTATTAAATTAGTCTTAAGAGAAAAAAACTTAGGTTTAAAGAACATTTCTATGTTGTTCGCTTTCTCAACCTTCTTTATTACCTCCCTTTTAATTTTTATTTTTTCATTGGGATCAAATATGATTATGCTGGACAATATATACAAACCATTCATTTGGATCATATTAATTTTTTCAATGATGCTTAGCTCCGATAACTTTCTTCAAAATGATTTCAATGACGGGAGTTTAAAAGAGTTGCAATTCTTGGGATATAGTGAAGAAATAATTTTTTTATCAAAGTGTCTTGTGATGTGGACTATGATAATAATCCCTATATTATTTATAATACCTTTATTAGTAGTTTTTTTTAACCTTGATTTTCTTACAACATTAAATTTGTTAGTTACTATTTTTTTAGCAACACCGAGTCTTACATTGATTTCCGTCTTATCTTCTCTTTTTTCTATACAACTTAAAAGAAATAAAATTATTCAATTTATAATTGTTTTTCCATTTTATATTCCAGTTTTAATATTTTCCACATCATCAAATAATTTTTTGGAAGAAACTAATAAATCTAATAACAACTTTTTAATTTTAATTGCAATTTTTTTTATTACATTACCAATATGTATCTATATAAGTAGATTGATTATTAGGGAGATAAATAAATGATTTTTAAATTGGCAAATCCATTGAAATTTCAGAGATTTACTGAAAAGTTTCAACCAGTTACACTTAGTCTTGCCATAATCTTACTTTTTCTTGGCCTATTTTATGGTTTTTTTCAGAGTCCTCCTGACTACCTGCAAGGAGAAACCGTTAGAATAATGTATGTACATGTCCCATGTGCATGGTTCTCGCTCATGATATATTCAATAATAGCAATTTGCAGTTTTTTTGGAATTATTTTTAAACACACCTTAGCCTTTATTATCGCAAAATCTTGTGCTCCTATTGGTGCTTGCTTTACTCTGGCTACTCTTTTAACAGGCTCAATTTGGGGGAAGCCTACCTGGGGAACTTGGTGGGTTTGGGATGCTAGATTAACTTCAGAATTAATTTTGTTAATAATATATCTTGGCTTAATCATTCTGAATAATGCATTTGAAGACAAATCTAAAGGTGAAAGATACGCTTCCATTTTAGCTATTTTTGGCTTAGTTAACCTTCCAATTATTAAATGGTCAGTTGATTGGTGGAGCACTCTACATCAATCAGCTAGTATTTCTAAATTTTCATCGCCTTCTATTGATCAGTCAATGTTAACTCCACTGTTTGTGATGACCATATCTTTATTTTTTTTCTTTATTTCAATTCTATTAATTAGGATTAAAGGAGAAATAATCCAAAGAAAGATAGATGTGATCAAGTACAGGAGGCTTGAACAATGAATTATTTCTTAAATTTTATAAATTCTGAAAAACATTTTTCTTATGTATTCTCAGCTTATTGCATTGTATTCCTTATTCTTTTTCTTATCTTCATGTTAAGCTCATTAAAAACCAAAAGGCTTGAAAAAGAATTTATTATACTTTCAGAAAATGAAACCAAAAAATAAAAGATTAATAACACTTGTAACTTCATTTTTAATGCTAACCATAGGAGGTATTATCTTGCTTGTTAATTTAAGAGATAATTTAATTTTTTTTTACTCACCAACAGAGTTATCTGAAAAAAAAATCAACTCTGAAAAAATCATTAGAGTTGGAGGTATGGTAAAAAAAGAAAGTTTAAAAAAAAAAATTAAGAATGTTGATGGAAGAAAACTTGAGGAAATATCATTTGTGATCACAGATTTTGAAAATGAGATAGAAATTTTTTATGTCGGAATTCTCCCTGATTTATTTAAAGAGGGACAAGGTGTTGTTGTTGAGGGAATAACTAATGGTAACATGACATTCAAGGCTAAAACTGTTTTGGCAAAACATGATGAAAATTACATGCCGCCTGAAATTAAAAACATAAAATCAATAGGTGAAAAAAACAATGATCTCTGAAATCGGATTTTTATTATTGATTATTGGTTTAGTATTATCCAGTTTAAGCTTTTTTGAATTAATTAAAATTAAATTTACAAATGCTAATGAATACTTTGATCAAATAAAACTTACTAATATAATTTTCTTATGCATTTTATGCTCATTTATTTGCTTAACATATTCCTTTATTAGCTCAGATTTTGCGCTAGACGTCATTTCAAAGAACTCTAATAGTCAACTTCCATATGTATATAAAATTACTGGAGTTTGGGGTAATCATGAAGGCTCTATTCTCTTGTGGCTTCTAGTGATGACTTTCTTTGGCTTCTTATTCTCAAAAAACAGCTCTTCACCTCTAAATTTTAAAAAGGTGGTGTTAAGAATTCAAAACAGTTTGTCTTTTCTTATAGCATCTTTTGTTGTTTTTACATCAAATCCATTTAAGAAAACTTTTCCTCCACCTGTAGAAGGTTCTGATTTAAACCCACTTCTCCAAGATCCTGGTTTAGCAATTCATCCTCCATTTTTATATTTAGGTTATGTTGGATTTTCAATTATCTACTCAATATCATTAGCTTCATTATCTAGTGAATTTAAAGAGTATCTTATAAAAACAATTAAACCTTGGATTTTTGTTTCATGGATTTTTCTTACTTGTGGAATAGGATTAGGAAGTTGGTGGGCATACTACGAGTTAGGTTGGGGAGGATTTTGGTTTTGGGATCCAGTCGAAAACGCATCACTTCTTCCCTGGTTAACTGCCACTGCACTTTTACATACAATAGTAATAGCAGATAAAAAGAAAATTTTTATAAACTGGATTGTTGCTTTATCAATTTTAACTTTCGTATTAAGCCTTCTTGGAACGTTCTTAGTAAGGTCTGGAGTTCTTGTTTCAGTGCATGCATTCGCAAACGATCCTACAAGGGGGGTTTATATTTTATTACTGTTACTAGGTATTAGTGGATATGGAATTTTTGTATATCTTAAAAATTTAGAACAGAAAATTTCTCGTCCAAAACTAAATATTATTTCAAGAGAGGGTATGATTTCTTTGAATAATATATTTATGCTTTCTTTATCTTTTACCATTCTGTTAGGCACCATATACCCTTTATTTTCAAGTGTTCTTTTTAACTCAAAAATTTCAGTGGGCGCCCCTTTTTTTAATTCCATATTGATGCCAGTAATGTTTCCTTTTATTGCGGGAATGGTTCTAGGTCCTTATGTTAAATGGGGTAAAGATGATATAAAATTGCTTCTGAACAGACTTAGATTTCTTTTTATATTGTTAATTTTTCTTTCTTTATTGATATGGTATTTAAATTATGGTGATCCTGTATTAGCAATCATTTTTATTACTCTTGGATTTTTCTTAATTGCTAGTTCTTTTTATGAGATTTACCAATTTTTAAGAATTAAAACGTCAATTCCAATTAAATTAATAGCTCAAGTTTCAGCTCATGCAGGTATTGGCTTATTAATAATTGGAGCAACAGGAAATAGCATTTTGAAAGAAGAGAGAATACAATTCCAAGAAATTGGTGAATCAGTCAAGATTAATAATTTTGATGTAGAATTTCTAGGAGTAAAAAAAAAAGAAGGACCAAATTATATTAGTCAAATGGGTTTATTTAAAATTAAAAATGATGAAAAAATTGTTAAAATACTTAGACCTGAAAAACGTTTTTATAATTCCGGTAAGCAAGTAACAACTGAAGCTGCAATTCATTCTTCCATTTTTGGAGATTTATATATTGCGATTGGAGATGCTCATGAAGAAAAAAATCAATGGACTACTAGAATTTGGTTTAATCCTTTCACTCTATGGATTTGGATTGGGGTATTATTCCTCGCAATCGGTGGATTATTCTCTTTTTACAATAGTATAAAAAGAAAAAAATGAGATATCTTTTCCTTTTTATTTTTCTTTCTTGTATTTATATTTTTTATGAAGGATTAAAAAAAGACCCAAAAGAAATTCCATCAAACCTAATATCTCAAAAGATTCCTAGTTTCTCATTAACAAGTTTTTCTGGTACAAATTTCTCTGATTTAGATTTAAAAAAAAATGAGATAATAATTTTAAATTTTTTTGCGTCATGGTGTCCACCATGCAGTATTGAACATAAATTTTTAACCAAACTTGGTAGAAATGTGTCCATATATGGAATAGCAAAAAAAAATGAGCACAATGAATTGTCTTCTTGGTTAAATAAATTAGGAAATCCATATACAAAAATAGGTATGGACTATGAAGGAATCACAAGTATTGATTGGGGAGTATATGGTTTGCCTGAAACATTTATAATTGATAAAGACGGTTATATTAAGTATAAGCACGTAGGACCAATTTTAGAAAGAGATATGAAGAAAATAAAAAGTATAATTAAAAATTTAAAATGACTTTAATATTTATTCTTTTAAACCTAATTTTTTTTAATGTTAATGCAATTCAGCCAGACGAAATCCTAGAAAACAAAGAATTAGAAAAGACTGCCAGAGACATAGGAAAAGAATTAAGATGTTTAGTTTGTCAGAATGAAGATATTCAAAATTCTAATGCTGATATAGCAAAGGACTTAAGAGCTTTGGTCAGGAAGAAACTTCTCGAAGGTGAATCTAAAACTCAAATAATAGATTATGTTCATTCCAGATACGGTGATTTTGTTCTTTTTTCTCCCCCTTTCAGGATTGATACAATCGGACTATGGGTACTTCCAATTATTTTTTTTTTAATTCTTTCATTTTTTTTCTTTAGGCAAAAATAATGATTTTAACATTTGTTTTTTCATTTGTTATAATATTTTTAGTAACTATTTACGTAATAGGTTTTAAGAAAATAAATAAGAAATCCTTTTTTTTTTTTATTTTTATCTCTCTTTCAACAGGTACAATTTATTTTTACAAAGGAAACTTAGAAACATTCTTTTTTGAAGAAAAACTTAATACCGAAGTTAAAAAAGCCCTGGAGAATCCTGAAGATTTCAAAAAAATTGATCCAAACAAACTTATAATTTACTTGGAAAAAAAATTAGCTGTAAATCCAAAAGATATTAGAGGATGGCTAATTTTAGCAAGAACTTGCATTATTAGCGGTTACTTTCAAAAAGCAGACTTGCATTATAAAAATGCTTTACTTTATTTTCCAAATAACGAAGATATCCTTTTAGAGTATTCAATATTAAAAAAAAATACAAACCAGTCGAAAGCTGCAACAAAACTTTTACTAAATTTAAAGACTTTTTATCCTCAAAATATTAGAGGTAGAGAGACTCTGATAGAAATTTTAATATCTAGTCAGAAATATTCATTAGCCAAAACAGAAATCGAAGAACTAATAGATATTAAGAAAGAAGATGAAACTTATTTAAAAGAAATTAAAAAAAAATTTAAGTTTAAAAGAATTCAAGATTATTAATTGTTTTTTTATCTTCTGAAAAATGGTTAATCAAGTTTCTCGTTGATCGTGAGATTGAAAACTCTTTCTTCTCAAGTTTTTTTACAGGCAAGATTTTTATTATCGAATTTGTAATAAACATTTCATCGTATAATTTTAAATTTTTCTTGTTAATACGTATTTCATGAACTGAATCAAAAAAAATCTTTGATTTTTCAATTACTACTTGTCTCATTATTCCATTAATTCCACTTTTTTTTAAATCGGGGGTGTAAAGAATATTATTTTTAGAAAAGAAAATATTTGTCATCGTACCATCAATCATATTTTTAGAATCGTCTAGTAAAACTCCATCAAAAAACTCTTTATTTCGCCATTCAGACCTTGCCAGAACTGAATCAATTCTATTTAAATGTTTAATTCCAGATAACTGATGATTTACAAAAATTGGCGATTTGCAAAACCTTAAGTTCACTCCTTTTTTAAAAAAACTTTCATCAATTTTAACTTTTGGAAATGATAGAAAAATAATCGTTGGCTCAATATCTTGTTCATATTTATATCCTCTTCCTCCTACACCTCTTGTAATTATAATTTTAAGAACTCCTTCATTAAAACCTGAATTTATTGATTTTTTGATAATCTTATCTTTATAATTGTTAAGAATTTCTTTTGATGGCATTTTTATTTTCATCTTTAAACTACTGGCACTAAGTCTTTTTAAGTGTCTGTTCCAAAATTCTACACCAAATGAATCTAACTCTCTTAAATGACGCCAGGACATGGTCTCAAACAAGCCATCACCATATGATAAACCTCTATCTAGTACTGAGACAGTTTTTAAAAATTTTCCGTTAATTAATGAAACATAGTTATCCATTTTTAAAAGATCCAACTGCTTTTAACATTCCGTTTGCTTTAGCCTCAGTTTCCAAAGTTTCATTTAATGGGATTGAATCTGCTACTATTCCTCCACCT
>MDSZ01086548.1_pt1 | contig 38723 bp, 38 predicted proteins | sample 811201 | NCBI WGS metagenome assembly MDSZ01 (sample SAMN05326647, study PRJNA326480) | marine metagenome | isolation source: seawater | place: Indian Ocean: North | collected 2010
AAACAGATATACCAAAAAGCATATTATGTAATCATAAATTGGAAAATAATAAATTGCTTCAAGAGATGTTTAATATCAAACATAAAAAGAATGTAAAGATTATTCATTCTCCAAATAAGTCAATAAGACCTATTTTTAACCTATGTAAACTAAATGCAAAACAGGTTATTAAAAATCATATTAGTAAAGAAGAAAAATATACTTTTGCAATAAATGAATTAAGCCAATATTTGGGTATTAAAAATATTAATAAAATCGAAGGATATGATGTAAGTCATTTTTCGGGTGAAAATGCAGTTGCTTCTTGCGTTGTATTCTCAAAATATGGTCCACAAAAAAAGGATTATAGACTTTTTAATATTCCAACAGAATTGTCAGGAAATGACATCGGTTCTCTTGAACATGTTGTTAAAAGAAGATTGAAATACTACAGTAATCCAGAATTAAAGCCAGATTTAATTTTAATTGATGGTGGAAAAAATCAACTAAGCTTTGTTAAAAATGTTATTGACGAATCAAAATTTAGAGATATTAAAGTAATCTCAATTGTGAAGGGTCAAAATAGATTAAAGTCTACAGAAACAATTATCAGCAATGAGGGAGTAATTGAAATAGATAAATACTCTAAGTCTTTTTTGATACTTCAAGAGATTCGTGATGAGTCTCATAGATTCGCCGTTCGTGCCCAAGCTAAGAAAAAAAGAAAAACAATAATAAAATCTGAGTTAGATGAAATCAAAGGAGTTGGCTTAGTTTTGAAAAATAGACTTCTTAAAAAATTTAAAAATATTAATAATATTAGATCAGCTGATATTAAAGATTTAATGACTGTGGATGGTATAAATGAGAAAATAGCTTTAAATATTATTGAGTCTTTAAAAAATGGTTAGATTAATAAACTTAATAACTGTTCTTAGAATAATTCTTGCCCCAATTATTTTCTTTTGTATTTTCATTGGATACTACAAGATCAGCATATTTTTATTTTTTTTAGCCAGTGTCAGTGACTATCTGGATGGTTATTTAGCAAGAAAATTCAAAGCTGAATCTGAACTGGGAGAAATTTTGGATCCAATTGCTGATAAAATTTTAGTAGTATTTATTTTAATTGGTTTAACAATTATCCTTGATAGTTTTTTAATTGGAGTGCTTAGTTCATTTATAATTTCAAGAGAGATTCTAGTCGCAGCTTTAAGAGACTATGCATCAAGACAGGGCTATTCTCATAAGATAAAAGTCACTTTTTTAGCAAAAATAAAAACATCAATTCAACTATTTTCTATTGGCTTATACTTATTTGCATTAGCAATAAGTTTTAATTTACTCTTTGTGATCGGCGATCTTTTTTTAATAATTGCAACCTTGATTACCTTGTACACGGGTTATGATTATTACTTAAGCATTTATAAGAAATGAAAATTTCAGTTGTAAGTGGGGGATTTGACCCAATTCATTCAGGTCATATTTCTTATCTCAGATCCGCAAAAGATATTGGTGATTATTTGATAGTTGCTTTAAATAGCGATGATTGGCTTATTAAAAAAAAGAAAAAAGTTTTTATGCCTATTGAGGAGAGGAAAAATATTTTAATGAGTATTGAATATGTCGATGAAGTTATTACCTTTGAGGATGATAATCTCGACAGCTGCATTAATGCATTAGAAGAAATAAAGAATAAATATCCAAATGAAAAAATAATTTTTTGTAATGGAGGCGATAGAAATAAAGATAACATTCCAGAGATGATGGTAAGTGATATAGAGTTTAAGTTTGGTATTGGTGGAATTGATAAAATTAATTCATCATCATGGATTCTTAAAAATTGGAAATTTGATAATGAAGAGAGAATATGGGGAAATTTTTACAATTTTTATGATTCAAAGGATGTAAAAGTAAAAGAACTCATTGTAAAACCCAAAAATGGAATGAGTTTTCAAAAACATAACTTTCGAAATGAGATTTGGTTAGTTATAAAGGGTAGTTGCGAAATAATTTATGCTGATAAAGATCCTAAAAGCAAAAAGAGGGTAGTCTTAAATAAATTTGATAAATTTTTTATTGAAGAAGGCCAATGGCACCAAATTACAAATCCTTTTGAAAGAGATTGTCACATTATTGAGATTCAGTATGGAGATGTTGTAATAGAGGAAGATATTGAAAGACTAAATTATTATGACAAAAAAAATTCTTAATTTGTCCTTTTATTTAGTAATTTTATGAAATACACTCACCAATTATTAGGCTGGATGGCAGAGTGGTTATGCAGCGGCCTGCAAAGCCGTTTACGCCGGTTCGATTCCGGCTTCAGCCTCCATTGATATTATGAAGATTGGAATTATAGGTTATGGATTTGTTGGAAAAGCTCTTGCAAATGCAATTGATGACAGTGTTGAGGTTTTTAGGGTTGACCCAAAGTTAAAGACCACAATCAACCAAATGCAGGACTTTAATCCAGATATTATATTTATCTGTTTGCCAACTCCTATGAGCAATGATGGCACACAAGACTTATCTATTCTTGAAAATGTTTTGAATAAGATTAAAGAGTTAGGAATTAATTCATTAATAGTCGTAAAAAGCACAGTTCATCCAGGGAATATTAAAATTATTGAAGGTATCTTTCCAAAGTTTGTCTATAATCCAGAATTTCTGCGAGAAAAATATGCTAATGAAGACTTTATTAAGTCCAAATTAATTGTATTTGGAGGTACAGCTGAATCTACTTCTAAATTAGCAGAAATCTACTCAAAAAACTTGAAGTGTGAAACTCAAGATTATGTATTTACAGATACATACACAGCATCTCTTATTAAATACTCTATTAATAGCTTTCTAGCAACGAAGGTAATTTTCTTTAATGAGCTAAAAAATTTATTTGATAAACTTGATAATACTGATAACTGGGAAAACTTTATAGATGCGTTATCAAAAGACATAAGGATTGGGAATTCTCATATGAATGTGCCTGGACACGATGCAAGACTTGGATTTGGTGGCGCATGTTTACCTAAAGACTCAAATGCAATAATTAATTATGCTGATAGCATAGGGGTTGAGCTTGGTCTTCTAAAAAATGTTGTAAATACTAACAATAAAATTAGAGCCAAGTATAATAACGAGACTGATCGCGAAAATGAACAAAACATTTCATACAAAGATCAAACAAAGGAGTAAGAATTTTATAAAGCCCGAGTGGTGGAATTGGTAGACACAAGGGACTTAAAATCCCTCGATAGAAATATCGTGCCGGTTCAAGTCCGGCCTCGGGTACCAAGTTAACTTTAATATAAAAGTTTCAACTATTAAAAAATTAACTAAATTTATTTTTAAATCCTATTGATTATTTTTTTTCCAATAAATTGTTCTAAGTTTAGTATAAATATTTATTGGCAAAAGGATTTTTAAATCACTAAAAAGTACATATCTTAAATTTATAAAATTAAAAATATTTTTAATCAGAACATAAATATAATTAAACAAGTTTTTAGCTGTTTTCTTGTTAACAAGCCTTGCATGATGAATTTTATATTCCAAAAACTTTGCATCTCTAGGCTGAATGTTTTTTTTAAACCTTTTTAATGCTAATTGATACAAAAACTCCATATTTGAAAATGAATGATTTTGCAAATCGCTTGTTATTCCATAGCCCACTCGATAGAAATTTGATACGAAATCTTCAAAGTAAATATCATCTGCCAAAATCGCCTCTTCAATATTCATAATATAGTCCAATGAAATTGATAAATGAGGATATTGATTGTGCAGTTCATGATCTTGTGTTCTGCCTAATATTAAATTTCTTGAAATACCAAAACCTCTAAATCCAACCAATGATCTAATTACCAAAGAAATATGATCTTTATCTTTGTACTTAAAGTTATCGAATAACTTTATTTTTTTATTTGGATACAAGATATTGAAGTTTGTATATATTATAAATTTTTTATTGGTATCAATTAGATTATTTTTTTTTAGGGATTTATAAAGAGAGTTGATTGCGCCTTCTTCAAGCATGTCATCACCTGCTAAAGATATCAAGACTTGACCACTTGCCAGTGACCTAGTGTAAGAACAATTTTTAAAAATACCAAAATTATTAGCATTCCTTTTAATATTAAGCAGATCCCCATATTTTTCTTTATAACGCTTAATAATTTCCCAGTTGTTGTCATCTGAGTTGTCGTCACAAACTATTATCTCATCAGGCAATCTTGATTGATTTAATACCGAATCAAGGCATTGTGATATAAATTTTTCATGATTATATGTCATGATAGTTACTGAGATAAGTTTCATGTTAAATTTAATTCAAAGGTTTTACCAAGCTGGATGGTTGATCCGAATTCTTCCTTAAACCTAAGTAAACCCATGTTCACATACTTACCATGTTTTTCACTTGACGAACCAAAACTAAGATAACGACTGTTACCTTTAATTTTTTGAATAAGCTTATCTATAACAAGGTCCAAAGCACCTAATTGCATACCTTGATTTGTATTAAATAAGTACTGTGTATGAGTAATCAATCCAGATTCAAAAATTATAGCTCCAGCTAAAATCTCATTATTTAAAACAGCTACAATCGGATATATTTCTTTTGGAAAAAGATCTTTGATGAGCTTTAATTCATCTAAATTATGTGTTGGAGAAATATTATGCCTTTCTGATAGGCTTTTTTGGAGTTTAATATAAACATCATCAAATGGAATATTTAAGCAAACATCGATATTATTTAACTTTTTTGCTTTATTAATGTTCCTTTTTTTATTTTTAAATATTGGTAAAGGATTATTAAGATCAATTATAGAGGTTATGTAATAGGAGGAAATTTTAAATTCTTTTTGAAGAAAATATGCCTCCTCTACAGAAGATTGTTTATTGAGATATATTGGAGGAGGAAGTTTTACAATTAATTTTTTAAAATCTTTTTTATAAAATTTTATTATTTGATCATATATTTTGAATATATCCACTGTTCTTTTTTGAGAACTAATTAAACCACCAAATGTCAATCCTGGATGTGAAATAATTTTTTCATTTATGACTGATGCTGGGAAAAAGCCTATAATATTTGATCTTTCATTTTTTATAATAAGAGAACGATCTTCATACTTATCACCATGATAGGAAATAAATTTTGGAGTATTTATGAATTTTTTAGGATTAACTAGATTAATAAATTCATTAATTTCAGCATAATTAGATTCTTGATAAGGAACAATTATCATTTAATTTTTTGATGAAAAATTAACAAATATTTCAGCAGAAATTTCAGGATATTTTTCACCCGATTTATAAAGACCATCTAATATATCATTGTCTAAAAAGTCTATAGACTCCATTTGGTTATGAGTGAATGGTTTAATGAAAAAGCCACCCTCGTCTTCGATGAAAAGCCCATATTTATTAATTTCATCTTTTAATGAATTCATTGAAAATACAGCATGTTGTTGTAATACCTTATTCCTCTCGCTTAAATCTGTTAATTCATTAATCATATTCATTTCTTTTCCAATAATTCTATGAAGTGAATTTGAATTAGGAACACTCAGGTGACATTTTGCACCAAAATCACAAGCTAATTTTAGCTGATTCATAAAAATTTCTAAATCAGGCACTTCATGTAATAATCCATCGCAAATGATGCATGTTGACGATGTTATCTTTAACATTTCAATATTCACATCTTCAAAAAAATTATTATAAAATTTGATATCACTATAAGTACATTTCGATTTATTGATGTCAATGAAATCTTGATTTGGTTCAATAATTATCCACTCAAAATTTCTTTTTAATAATTGTTGTTCATTATTTTTGACAAAGTTTCTGATAGCACTCTCTGTAGCACAACCAAGCTCAATAACCTGTCTAGGGTTATTTTTTTTAGGAATTCAATGCTTTTAATTCGTCTATATTTTACAAGCACATCCTCAAATTTCTGATTTGCGACATAATCTTCTTTATACTTATTAATATCTCTCATGTTTTAAAGTATTCTTCTGCATCTTTAAATAAACCATCTAAAAATTTAATACCACCAGTTGACGAAAAATATAAACCTTTAAAATTTTTCTTAATTTTTTTTTCATACTTGGCCATTTTATAATATTTATCAATTGTAATTATTGGAATCATAGTTTTAGTATTTATAAATTTATAATCTAGAACTTTTGTATTTTTGGGAAGTAAACCATAATTTTCAAGATTTGATTTAATTAGTTCTATATCAATTTGATTATCATCCTGTCCTTTGAGATATTGCAGTTCTAAAGTAACTATATTTTCTTTAAAAGACTTGAAGGGTAAATTTTGCCAAAAAATAGCTCTATGCAGGTTCCATGGTTTTTCAAAATTTAAAACATATTGCTTTTTGTGACTTACTTCATGATCTAACAAAAGATGAGCTGTTTTAAAAATCCTAAAGTTTAAATCTTTTAGATTAAAGATTTCTTTGTATCCTAATTTTTGTGGTAAAAAAAGGAATGGTTTGGACCAAAAAATTTTATCATATGTCTTTTTAGTACCATTTTTGAAAAGAATATCATAATTATTTTTTGATTTTTGAATTGACTCGATATCGCTAAAATTTTCATCGATATTTATTCCCTTGGAAATAAGATTATCTCTTAACAAATTAATCCATGAATCTACTGAGGTATTATGAGGATAGTTTATTTGCTTTGAATTAGGTACCTGCGATAAATCAAGATGAGCTGTTATTTGGTTAATTTTTGAATGCAAACCAAATCTCTTTTCAATTAATTCTTGGTCGCCTAAAACAAATCGCTTTGGTACAAGTCCCTCAATACCAAATGGGGCAATTTGATCAAGAGGAATACCAAATCTTTTTAAACATATTTTTTTAAAAACATTTTTTGTAATTTCTTCACCATATGTTTTTGTCAACCTGTCTTCTTCATTCTCTATTAATTTATCATATGTATTGAGTTTATGATTTAAGTCTTTCAGGTCAAGATTTAATCTTCTTAAATCCAAGCAAGATGAGCCAATATTGAAAAAATCTTTATGAAGAATAGCCTCTGACATAAAAGAATCAGCCTTGAACCAATTAATTTTATTATAAATATCATCATTAAATAAATATTTGTCGTATTCTTCGCTTACACTCACCGGAAGCCTGATACCTTTATCAAGTTTATATATTTTTTTACAAAGATTTATATTATCGGAGCCCCAACCAGAGGCAAAAGTACCATTTGAGTCATAAATATCTACTTTAAGACCATGATTATGTGCCACTATTGAATTAGCAATTGCACTCATACCTGAACCAAAAACTAAGACTCTAGACATGGCCTGAGTATATCAGTATAGTGTTTCAAAATGAACATATTTCATTCTTAAAACAATGAACATAAATAAGGGATCCATCACTTTTTGCGAAAAATTCAATATTGAAGAAATTACAGATAAAAGAGGCTCCCTTAGCTATCTAGAATTTGGCAATGGCCTAAGTTTTCCAGTTAAAAGAAACTATTTTCTATATAGCATTGGACAAAATGAAACAAGGGGTCACCACGCACATAAAATTCTTCAACAGGTAATAATTTGTTTATCTGGAAGTTGCAATATAACTTTATATGATGGGAAATCGTCTAAAGAAATTTTTCTTAGCTCTCCAACTTCAGCATTGTATATATGTCCAATGATATGGCGCGTTATGTCTGGTTTTTCTAAAAATGCAATTTTTTCAGTTCTCGCCTCTGAAATCTATGATGAAAGTGATTACATAAGAGATATTGAGGAATTTGAAATGATTCAACGAGAATATACTTAAGATGGTAGGTGTAATCTTAGCAGGAGGATATGGAACTAGACTATATCCATTGACATGCTCAATAAATAAGCATCTGCTTCCAATATTTGATAAACCGATGATTTATTATTCACTCTCGACTCTTATGATTATGGGAATAAAAAAAATCTGTATTGTTTGTAATCCAGATGACATTAAAAATTTCTCAAAAGTACTAGGTGATGGTAATAAATTTGGGATCGAAATTTACTACGAAATACAAACAAAGCCTTCTGGAATTCCAGACGGTTTATTAGCTGCAAAAGATTTTGTAAAAGATTCAAACGTAACATTAATCCTTGGAGATAATATTATATATGGCTCTGGACTAACTAATTTAGTTGACTGTTCAAATTTTTCTGGTAACGGTGCTCAAATCTATTCATATAAAGTCAAAAATCCGTGTGATTATGGTGTTATTGTCGAAAATAAAGATGGATCGATTGCTGAACTGGTTGAAAAGCCAAAAGATAATATTTCTAATAATGCCGTTATAGGCTTATATCATTTTGACAATGGTATTTTTGAAATTTGTGAGAGCTTGAAACCATCATCTAGAGGTGAGGTTGAGATAGTAGACGTTCTAAATATTTACCTTGAACAAGGAAAATTGCATAATAAATTAATAAACAGGGGTTTTGCTTGGTTGGATACAGGTACTATCGAATTAATAAATAAAGCATCAGTTTACATTGAAGCTGTTCAATCTCGTCAAGGTCATTTAATTTGTTCGCCTGAGGAAATTGCTTACAGAAAAAATTATATAAATGAAAAACAGTTTTTGTCATTGATAAATACTTATCCTGATGGCAATTATAAAAACTCATTGAGAGAGGTTATTTCTAAATAAGTTATAGGAAAGCATTATGGAAAATGAAAATCAAAATATCATTGAAGTATCTAAGATTTTTAGTTCAATAAAAGATAATTTTTTTTTCTATTTCGATAATTATTTTTGTTTCAGTCATTCTTGGAACTGGATCAAGCTATCTTTTCGAAAAAAAATATACATCTATTGCAAAGTTAATGCCAGTGGAATCATATGAAAAATCAAACTCTTTAGGATCGGCACTCAGCCTCAATAGTGTATTAGGTGGTGAGCAAAACTCAAAATTAACTTCTAATCTTGAACTTTTGAACACAAAGGATTTTTTTGAAGAACTACTAAAAAATAAAATCATTAGTAATGACATAAATAGTATTAAAAAGGGGCTATTAATAAGATTATTTAACTCAAGTTCCAAAGAAAATTCATTTGATTCATCTTACGCAAATTTTTATACAAAAAGACTAGGCATTAATTTTAATTCAAAAAAGGAAATTCTAACTTTATCAATAACGCATCCAGATCAAGATACCTCAAAGAAAATGTTAGATGCAGTTATATATGAATATAATATTTACGTAAAAAATAGAGATATGCTTAAGGCAACTCGTTCAATCGAACTTTTAAGAGAAGAGATCGCAAAAACACAATCCACAGAAGTGAAGCTAGTTTTATCAAATTATTTATTTCAGGATTTAAGAAAGTTACAACTTTCAGAAATTTCTGATGAATATGCTTTCGAACTTATTGAGTCTCCTAGAGTGCCTGAGAGAAAATCATTTCCAAATAGGGTATTGTTTCTTTTTGTTTCATTTTTTATTGGTTTATTTCTCTCATTTATTTTTATAATTTTCCTAAGGAAACCTTCTTGAAAATTCTTTTAACAGGTGGCCATGGTTTCATTGGCAGTAATTTTATTTTAAAAGCATTGTCGGCAAACTTTGATATTGTAAATCTTGATAAGAATTCAACAGATATATTTTTAAAAAATAATAATATAGAACAATATGAAAATTCATATACATTTATGGAAGTTGATATATTAGATAAAAAATCTATTTATGAAATTGTTGATTCTTACAAGCCAGATTTTATTGTGCATTTTGCTGCTGAATCACATGTTGATAATTCAATTCTTGATCCAGAATTATTTCTTAATACAAATATAATTGGTACATACAATCTTCTTAGTGCCTCGAAAGACTTAATTATGAATGACAAAAGATTTTTATTTGTTCATATATCAACCGACGAAGTTTACGGCGAACTTGGTTCAAAGGATCCTCCTTTCAAAGAAACTAATCAATACATGCCAAATAGTCCTTACTCTGCATCAAAAGCTGCAAGTGATCATTTAGTTAGATCATTTTACAAGACATATGGATTGAGATCAGTAATAACAAATTGTTCAAATAATTACGGTAAAAATCAACATCCTGAAAAGTTAATACCTCACTCAATATTAAGACTATCTAATAATTTAAAAATACCTATTTATGGTAATGGTTTGCAGGTTAGAGATTGGTTATATGTTGATGATCATTGTTCTGCAATATTAGCCATAATGGAAAGCTTTAATAAAATACATTGCACTTATAATGTGGGTACAAGAAACGAATTAAAAAATATAGATTTAATTCAAAAAATTGTAAATATTTTTTTTGATGATGAATTAGATCTAAATGACTTCATTGAAAATGTTTCTGATAGAAAAGGTCATGATATACGATACTCAATTGATCCTGGAAAATTAGAAAATGAACTAGGATGGAAATCACATTCAGATTTTGATAAATCACTTGAAGAAACTATTAATTGGTATAAAGAGAATAGTTGGATTCTTGAGAATAAATCAGATTTATTATCTAAAATTCCAACAGAGAGTTTTAAATAATGTGCGGTGTTATTGGATGCTTCGCAAAAAATGGATTTCAATTAAATGCATCTCATCATATTGCAGTTAAACAAGGCCTTAAATATTTAGAATTAAGAGGCCCTGATGCACAGTCAATAATAAATATAGATAATGGCAATCTTATACTTGGCCATACTCGACTAGCTATCATAGACTTGTCTCCAGAATCTAATCAGCCTTTTACTCATGACAACAAATCCTTTCTATCATTTAATGGAGAAATTTATAACTTTAAAGAGCTTTCAAAACAATATTTTCGTGACGAGAAATTATCAACTAATTCAGATACAGAAATTCTTTACTACATATTTTTAAAGCAAATGAATTTAATTAAAAAAATTGAAGGAATGTTTGCTGGGTGTTTCTATGATGGTGAAAATATTATGTTATTTAGAGATCCAATGGCAATAAAGCCTTTATATTATTATGAAGATGAAGAGATTATATTTTTCTCGAGTTCTTTGAGACTATTTAAAGAACTTGAATTTTTCAAAAACCTTGAATTAGATCAACTTGCAAAAACATCTTTTATCTTAAATGGCCACTTGGATCAAGGTCTTACTCCATTTGAAAGCACCTCTGAGGTTAAACCTGGTGAAGTCTTAACAATTTCACCAGATGGTAGTAAAAAAAGTTTAATTTTTGATAATTCAAAAGAAATTTTTAAGCAAAAAGAAATCAAAAATTTTAATTTAGATTTTACTTCTCTGATTGATTGTTCTGTTAATAAACATCTTGTTTCTGATGTTCCTGTAGCTTTAATGTACTCTGCAGGGCTTGACTCAAACTTAATAGCTAAATCCATGTCAAAATATACTGATGTAAACGCTTTTACGATAGGATTTGATAGTTTTAAAGCCACAAAATATGATGAAGTACCCCTTGCAAAAAAGATTGCAATTTCTGAGGGGTACAGCTTTCATCATGAATACTTATCTGATGAACAGATTTTATCAAATTTCAATATTTATCTGGATAATTTGGATACATTGTCAATAGATGGTCTCAATACATGGATGGTTTGCAAATATATATCATCTATGGGATACAAAGTTGCAATAAGTGGTGCAGGCGGTGATGAAATCTTCCAAGGCTACAGCAATTTTTTGTACATTAAATGGCTTAATAAATTTATTAATCTTGTCCCTAGTTTTGTTAGAAATGTAATTTCAACTTTGATTCCCTCAAGAAACCGTAAATTTAGAAAACTTAAAAATTCAATAAAAGCGAATTCAATTGAAGAATTGTATTTCATCAAAAGATCTTTATTTGACATAGAATTGATTTGTGATTATTTTGATTCGGATCAAGTTCCATATTTATATCAGCAAATTTTAGATTACAAATTCAAATCATTTGAGCTACCAAATGTGAGAAATGAAATACAGGTCTCCAGTTTAGAATATCATTTTTATTGTAGGAATCAGCTACTTAGAGATGCAGATTGGGCATCTATGGCGCACTCTCTTGAACTTAGAGTTCCTCTTGTTGACAAAGTGCTGTATCAAAATGCTGTTGCATTAAGGAACTCTTATCCTATGAATGATAAATATTCATATTATGAACAATATTTTCCTAAGCTATCAAAAGACCTTTTTAGTAAACAAAAAACTGGCTTTGGGATACCATTGCTCCCTATTGTTGGTGGATCAGATTCATACGAATATAATTATCAACAATTGCTCGATAATGTATTTTATTCTGTAACAGGTCGAAGGATTTAAATGAAAAAAATTTGTGTTATAGGCTTAGGTTATGTTGGAACACCTTTGCTATTAAGTTTAAAAAATAAAGGCTTTGAAGTATTTGGTTTAGATAAAAGTATTAATAGAATAAATGATTTAAGAAATGGTATTGATTTGCATAAAGAACTTGATGACGGTTCTATAGAAACTCTTAAAAATATAGTATTCAATAGCTTTATTGATATTCCCTCAGAAATTGATATTTATATTGTGACTGTTCCTACCCCCATTGATGAATCAAATAATCCGGATATGCAATCATTAATAACTGTAACTGAGGCACTTTCTAAAATTATAAAAAAAGGAAATACAATAATATATGAGTCTACAGTTTATCCTGGCACAACTGAAGAAATATGCTTGCCCATACTGGAAAAGTCGGGATTATCATTTAATAAAGACTTTTTTTTAGGTTATTCTCCTGAGAGACTTTCTCCTGGAATTGGAGGTAAAAAGCTTAATGAGACTGTAAAGATTATATCTGCCTCCAACAAAAAAACCCTTGAATTACTAAAAGAAATATATGGATCCATAATTGATGAGGGCCTTCATTTTGCTGAATCCATAAAGGTGGCTGAGGCTGCAAAGATAACTGAAAATATTCAAAGAGATGTAAATATTGCATTAGTAAATGAGCTCTTCATGCTTTTTGAATCTATGGGAATAAACACTAATCAAGTGATAAACGCTGCTTCAACAAAATTTAATTTTCATTATTATATTCAAGGACTTGTAGGCGGCCACTGTATTGGAGTTGATCCATATTATCTAATTTATAAGTCAAAAGCACAAAAACTAAATGCAAGACTTATTGAAACAGCAAGGGATGTCAATGAATCCTTAGTAAATTATTTAGTAGTCGAAATATTAAACGAATCAAAAAGAGTTAATTTAGATACTAAAGAGATGAACTTATTATTTATTGGTGCTACTTTTAAGGAGGATTGCCCTGATACTCGTAACTCCAAATCTATTGAGCTAATAAAAAAACTTAATTTGCATGAAATTAACGTTGATGTTTATGATCCGCTGATTTCTGAGAATTTTGAGAATATTTCCTTCATAAGATCAAAAAAGGATTTAAAAAAAGATTTTTACGATACAATCTTTTATTCAGTTTGCCATAGAGAAATAAAAGAACTTGGTCATGATTATTTTAAAAAATTTCATAACGGTAAAATGAAGAATTTTGATTACAAAAGAATTTTTATAAATGATTAAATTTCTAGAGCTTACAAACTTTGATAATGATTTGGATAATGATATTCATTATGCATTTAAAAAAGTTTTTGAAAAAGGAATCTTCGTCAACGGCGACAATGTAGATAATTTTGAGAATAATTTTAAGACAGTTTCTAATTCAAATTATTGTGTAAGCTGTGGCAATGGTATGGATGCCCTAACTATAATTTTGAAATCATTAAATTTAAAACAGAACTCGAAAGTTTTAGTGCCAGCACAAACTTTCATAGCTACTTACTTATCAATTATAGCTGCTGGATGCATACCTATTCCTGTAGATGTAAATGAGGATACATGTTTGTTATCATTGGAAGATGCTAAAAAAAGAATCTCTGATGATACCACTGCGATGGTATTTGTTAATTTATTTGGTTTTGGAATTTCTCACGACGAAGCACAAAAATTTTGTAACTATCATGATATTAAGCTCATATATGACAGCGCTCAGTCACATTTAACCACTTTTGATGACGTTTTTTTAACATCTTACGGATCTCATGCAGTTAGTTTTTATCCAGGAAAAAATCTTGGAGCATATGGTGATGGTGGGGCTATACTGACAAATGATGAAAATATTCATGCATTCGCTAAAAAGTACAGAAATTATGGATCAAAAGAGAAATACAATCATGAAATAATTGGAGTAAATTCTCGATTAGATGAATTACAAGCTGCTTTTTTGAACGAAAAATTAAAAAGACTACCTGATTGGACTGAAAAAAGGAGAGAGCAAGCTAACATTTATTTACAAAACATTAATAATAAAAAAATTAAACTTCCTAAAATAGATAAAAAACTAAATCCATCCTGGCATCTTTTTCCAATCAGAGTATATAAAAGAAAATTATTTCAAGAATATATGAATCAGAAAAATATCCAGACATTAATTCATTATCCGAAGCTTCCAATTAATTCACTGGCTTTAGAGAGCTTTGAATATAACTCAGAATCTTTCAAAAATGCACAAGATTGGGAAAATAATGAGGTATCTATTCCAATTGGACCTCATCTTAATGAGATTCAGATCATGAAAATAGTCGATGCGATTAATAAATTTTAAAGAATACTATAGATACCTATTTGATAGGGGATATGTAAATTTTGCTATTACTATCTTTTCAACAGGATTAATTTTTTTATGCAATGTTTTTTTACCACTTATAAGTGATGCTCAGACAATAGGTTCCGCAGTTTATGTAATTGCTGCCGCAAATTTAATTGTAAATTTTGTAGGTTTTGGTTATTTCCAACTTCTTGTAAGAAATTTAAATTTGCCTAAAAAAGATCCAAACTTTATGGAAGAAGCAAAAGAGATGATATTACTTTCATTGATATTTGTTTTTTTATTAGTTTTGGTTTTTTATAAACTCTCATTAATTTCATTAACAATTTTGTATATTCTATTGCCTGTAGCTTATTTAAATTTTTTGATTAGTTACTCAAAATCAATAGGTCAAGTAGAGTTTTCGAATTTTTTGGAGTCTTTGTTGAAGCCTCTTGCACTTCCCATAGCAATTCTTGTTTTAGCTTTATTTAGTGGAACTTTTGAATTAGTTTATTCCATAATTATATTGATAATAATTTTCGTAGCTCTTTTTTATAATAAAAAACAAATTACTTTTTTATTCCCACGATATTTAATTAAACCATCGAAAAAAAACTTTGTGAATGCTTCGAATTTAATGTTTGTCGGAGTAATTTATATATTTTACTCGCAGTCAGATATAATTTTGGTAAAGAATTTCTTATCTGAGAAGGACGTAACAATTTTTTATTTGGTTACAAGAATTAGCTCTATAATTTTGATTGTCTTCATATCAATTAAAAATAAATTTGTACCTGAAGTTGCCAAATTAACTGGAGCAAGTAATCATATCGAAGCAATAAGCCTACTTAACAAAATAAAAATTCAATGCACTTATATAGCTATTCCCATGATATTGATTACTTATTTGTTTTCTTATTTGTTAGAGACATATGTTTACAGCTCCGAATATGAAGGTCTATCAAATTATGTGATCTTCTGTTCAGTTGGTTATTTTTTTTCAGCATTTTTAGCAGTGAAAGAGACTCTTTTTATAGTGACTGATTCAGTAAACCAGTTAAAATATTTTTATCTATTTGCTTTGATTTGTGGAGTAAGTATAAGCATAACCTTGTTTAATTTTGATTTTGGAATTTGGTCATTTTTGATTGGTCACTGCTCAGCATTTATTATTGCTTCAATTTTAATTTATATAAATTCAAAAAAAATAATTTACGAATAAAAATAAAACAATGATCTCAGTTAATGTAAATCTTCAATCAAGTTTTATCTTTGCTTTGGGATTTGCTGTAATATTTGGATTTAAGACAGATTATGTTTTAACAGCATTATATTTCCTTCTATTTATATTAGCTTTTTCAGGCCCAATGAAAACGCTGCTGTTTTTTTTAGTTTGCGCGATAGTAAATATCTTGAATATTGATATTCTTCAAGTCCCAATTATAAAAGTCGAACCTATTTTACAAATGCTTGTTTGTATGTTCTGTATGTTTTATTTGTATGTTTCTAAAAATATAAATATTAATAAGTTTGTAGCAATCTTTTTTATAATTTTTGCATTTTATCTATTTGTTCACTCGATATTGATAAGTGGAATGCCTATCCTCTCATTATTAAAATCAATCTCATTTGTATTTATCGCATCAACAATATACTTGTCTTACTGTAGCCTGGATCAAAAAGACAAAAGAATTTTTTTAGGGATTTTATTTTGGGCTTTATTTTTGTTAACTTTAGTCTCATTCTCAGGATTTGTTATTGGATTTGGCTATGAAGTAAATGGTACTGGCTTTCAAGGCATTCTTAATCATCCCCAAACAATGGGAGTGTATTCTGGTGCTCTTTTTATGTTCTGCTGTTATTTGATTTCATTAAACAGAGAATTTTACGGCAATTTAATTATTTCGTTTCTTGCTTTCTTGGCATTAATATTAGTCTTTGCTTCACAGTCGAGAACTGGACTCTTGATGATAATAATCCCAGCATGTATAGCCATGATATATTATTCAAAACTTTTATTTAATAATTTTACATTCCTTATAAGTACTATTATTTTTGTGCTTCTAACTTTTTTGTTGATAAACATTTATCTTGATGAATTCATTTTATATCTTGTGAAAGGTTCAGGATCAGATAATTTTACTGATATAGCAATGTCTTCAAGAGGACCACTTTTTTTGGCAATGTGGAATAATATTATTTCAAATCCTATACTAGGCATTGGTTTTGGCGTACCAACAGATAATATTTTTTTTAATTTTGAGGACGCATCATCATTCGCAGGTATTATAATTTCGTACCCAATCGAAAAAGGTATTTTATTTTTTGCTTTACTTGAAGAGCTTGGGTTAATTGGATTCTTTTTGTTTATAATTTTGCTTACAGTTGTTGTATATTTCCCATTAAAAACAAATGTCCTAGGAGCAATGCTAGGAATTTCAATTTTATCCTCGAATATTACTGAAGCAACTTTTATGTCTTTTGGTGGAGCTGGTTTGATTTTATTTATTTTTTTTACTGTGGGAGTCATGTCATTAAGAAAAAATTAAGGGTACTTATGATAACTCCATCGGTTGAGGTCATTAGCTCAGGTCCGACATATTCTATGATCAATCTGTCAAGTTATTTATCAAATTCATCATTAATTAAATTTAACCTAATCACCTTTAACTTTTTTAACACTAAAAATGAGCAAGGTGATTTATACCCTTTTGAATTAAGATTTAATTTATTGGGCCCAAAAAGATTCGGCTTTTCACTAAAATTTATTTTCTTTTTAATCAAAGAAATAAAAGCCAATGATAATCTAATTATCTATAACAATAGTCAATACTACTTACATTCAATTTCAATATTTATTCTTCGCATGATAATGAAATTTAACTTACTTTATTCTCCTAGAGGGAGCCTAGACAAAGTATCATTAGAAAAAACAGGTAGAGTTTTTTTAAAGAAAATTTTCATTAAACCATACCTAGCTTTGTTAAATTTGTCAGACTACATAATTTGTACCTCTAAGTTAGAAAAGTACTCCATAAAAAGACTATTGCCAAAAAAGGATATTTTCTTATTACCGAACTCAACAAATCCTCCTGTTTTAAAAGAAATTACAAAAAAAAATAAAATTATTTATTTAGGAAGAATTGTTCCTCAGAAAGGAGTCCATGATTTAATTGATGCATGGAAAAAAAATATTAGCTTCAATAAAAACTGGGAATTATGTATATATGGTAACTCTAATGACGATATATATTTTAATCAATTAATTAACAGTTCTAGAAAAATGAAAAATATTAAATTTCATGGAGAAGTACATACAGAAAAAAAATGGGAAGTTATCTCAAAAGCAAAGTATTTGGTACTTCCATCTTATAGTGAAAATTTTGGCAATGTTGTTATTGAAGCAATGGCATGTGGAACGATTCCAATAACCACTGATGATATCCCATGGGAAGAGCTTAATGAATATAAAGTTGGTTTTTCTTGTGATAGAGAAAACTTAGGTAAAGTTCTTACACAAGCAATAAATATGCCAGAAGAGGATTTTATCAACTTATCTGAAAAAACTAGACAATATGCATTTAATCATTATCATTCTGGCAGTGTTACAGATAAGTTTATTAATTTTCTTTTAACTTTAAAAAAAAATGATGATAAAAATATCTAAAAAATAATTTGTTATGGTGTTTGAAAATAAAAAAATAATAGATGCTACAGTTATAATTCTTACTTTTAACGAAGAGCTCCATATTAAAAGGCTCTTAGAAAGTATAGTTGGAATATTCGAATCGATAGTAATTATAGATTCTGGTTCAACTGATGATACGTTAAAAATAGCCCATGGATATGGTGTTACTGTAAAGCATAATAAATGGCCTGGAGATCATGCATCTCAATTAAATTGGGCAATAGATAATATCAACATAACTACAAAATGGGTTTTTAGAATTGATGCTGATGAAGTACTTTCAGATGATGTTATAGTTGAATTAGGAATAAAGTTAAAAAATACTTCTCCATCGATTGGGGGATTTGAAATGAAAAGAGGAAATATTTTTTTAGGAAAAAAAATTAAATATGGGGGTACTTTTCCTACAAATATCATACGTATCTGGAAAACAGGCAAGGCTCGCTGTGATGGAAGACTAATGGACGAAAGAATGATAATAGATGATGATTTGTCAATAGGTAAAATAGACTCAGTGTTTTGGGATCATAATTTAAGTAGTTTTTCAGAGTGGATTGAAAAGCATAATAAATACTCAACAAAAGAAGCTATTGAACAAATACTTCGAAAACGAAAAAATCTTTACCTTCAGGGAAGAGAGGACAGTAGTAATCCAAATATTTCTCCTCTTAAAAGATTTTACGAAAAAAGTCCTCGTCCTTTGAGAGCATTATCATATTTTTTATATCGGTATATTCTTAGAGGCGGTTTTTTAGATGGATTGCCAGGTTTCCTGTGGCACTTTTTTCAAGGATTTTGGTACAGAACCTTAGTTGATTCAAAGGTAATTGAATTTGAAAATCTATCAGGTGGTGATGATGCTCAAATGGCTAAAATTATTTCTAAATATTCAAATTTTGTTGTTAAAGCCGACACTTCAGTAAATAAAGGAGCTAACTAAAATGTTTAAAAACAAGGTTTTGTTAATTACTGGAGGAACAGGATCATTTGGTAATGCTGTACTCAATAAGTTTTTAGAATCTGATATCAATGAAATTAGAATATTTAGTCGCGATGAAAAAAAACAAGATGATATGCGTAAGCGATACATGAATACTAAACTAAAATTTTATTTAGGAGATGTTAGGGATTATCAATCAGTATCAAATGTAATGAAAGGAGTTGATTATGTATTTCATGCCGCAGCATTAAAACAAGTTCCATCATGTGAGTTTTTTCCTTTAGAGGCAGTCAAAACTAATATTTTGGGAACAGAGAATGTTCTACAAGCGGCAATTTCCAATAGTGTAGAGAAAGTAATATGTTTGAGCACAGATAAAGCAGTTTATCCAATTAATGCTATGGGTATATCCAAAGCAATGATGGAAAAGGTTATTGTAGCTAAATCAAGAAATAGCAATGATACTGTGATTTGTATAACTAGATATGGTAACGTAATGGCATCCCGAGGCTCTGCTATACCATTGTTTGTAAATCAAATTAGAGATAATAAACCTATAACAATTACAGATCCAAATATGACTCGCTTTATGATGACTTTGGATGATGCAGTTAATCTAGTTCTTTACGCATTCAAGAATGGGTCATCTGGTGACATTTTTGTTCAAAAAGCTCCAGCTGCAACTATTGAAACGCTTGTTGAAAGTCTAAAAAAGGTTTTAGATGCTCCAAATAATAAAGTAGATATTATTGGAACTCGTCATGGTGAAAAATTATATGAAGTGCTATTAAGCAGAGAAGAAATGGCATGCGCTTTAGATATTGATGATTATTTTAAAATTTCACCAGACTTAAGAGATTTAAACTATGGTAAATATTATGATTCAGGAGACATAAATCTTGCAGAAACCGAAGAATATACTTCGCATAATACAGAACGCTTGGATGTCAATGGAATGATTAGACTTCTTGAAAAATTAAAATTTGTTTCTGCTTTCAGAAGTGGCTCCGTCATTGAACCAGAGGAGTCTTAACTTTGTCGAGCTTAACAAAGGTTTTAATTACTGGAGCAAATGGTTTTATCGGTAAAAATCTTGTTATTAGATTAAACGAATTATCAAAATTTCAAACAATTACCTATGTTAGAGCTGATTCTGAGAAAGACCTATGTGACAAAATTAAAGAAGCAGATATTATTATACATTTGGCGGGTGTGAATAGACCTAATTCAAATGATCAATTTGATTTAGATAACATTGAATTAACTCAAAAAATTGTAAATATTCTTATTTCAAACAATATTAAGATTCCAGTAATTTTTTCTTCTACAACACAAGCAATTCAAGATAATGAATACGGAATAAGTAAATTAGAAGCTGAGAATGTTTTAAAAAGCCTTAATAAAAAAAATGAAAACCCAGTCTTAATATATAGACTTCCGGGTGTATTTGGAAAGTGGTGTAAACCAAACTACAATTCAGTTGTTGCAACTTTTTGCTATAACATATCTAAAAATTTACCAATTCACATAAATGATGAAAATAAAAATATCGATTTAGTTCATATTGATGATGTTGTTGATTCAATGATAAAAGTTACAACTGAAAATCAATATGGTGTTAATTTTATAAATATTGAAAATAAATATGAAATATCCGTTGGAGAATTGGCATCGTTAATTAGATCTTTTAAAAAAAGTCGTGATTCACTTATTACCGAAAGGGTAGGTGTTGGATTGACCAGAGCACTTTATTCAACATATCTTTCGTATCTTTCTCCTGAAAATTTTTCTTATCCAATTCCATCTCATGATGATCAAAGAGGCTCATTTGTTGAGATGCTAAAAACTAAAGACTCAGGACAATTTTCTTTTTTTACTGCAAAACCTGGTGTTACAAGAGGTGGACATTATCATCATATGAAAACTGAAAAGTTTTTAGTAATTAAAGGAATTGCAAGGTTTAATTTTCTTCATATTTATAAAAATGAAACTCATTCTTTGGAAATTACTGGAGAAAATCCTGTTATAGTAGAAACAGTTCCAGGATGGTCGCATGATATAACAAATATTGGATCTGACGAATTAATAGTGATGTTATGGGCAAATGAAATTTTTGACAAAAATAAACCTGATACTTTTGCAAAAGAGGTGAAAATTGAAAAAACTTAAAGTGATGACTGTCGTTGGAACAAGACCAGAAATTATAAGACTGGCATGTGTTATCAGAGAGATGGATAAGCATTTTGATCATGTAATTGTTCACACTGGTCAAAATTATGATCATGAATTAAACCAAATTTTTTTTGATGATTTAGATATTCGAAAGCCAGATTATTTTCTTGAGGCTGCTGGTAAAAATGGTGCAGAGACAATTGGAAAAGTAATTATTGAAATAGATAAAACTATAGAAAAGGTGTCTCCAAATGCTGTTTTAGTTTTGGGAGATACAAACAGTTGCTTATCAATTTTGCCTGCTAAAAAAAGGAAAATACCTACTTTTCATATGGAAGCTGGTAATAGATGCTTTGATATGCGGGTACCTGAAGAAATCAATCGCAGGATTGTTGATCACATTGCAGATATAAATCTTACTTACAGCTCAATTGCAAGAGAATACTTGCTTCAAGAGGGCTTAGCAGCTGATAGAATTATAAAAACAGGCAGTCCAATGTTTGAAGTTCTTTCATTTTACAATTCGAAAATACAATCATCAGTTATATTAGATAAACTTGATCTTAAAATTAAAGAGTTTTTTCTAGTTAGCGCTCATCGTGAAGAAAATATTGAATCAGATATTAATTTTTCGAGGTTGATCACAATTTTAAATACAATTGCAGAAAAATATAATTTGCCAGTAGTAGTTTCTACGCATCCGAGAACAATGAATCGTATTAAAAAAAATAATATTAAATTTAACTCAATGGTAAATTTATTGAAGCCTTTAAACTTTTCTGACTATAACAAGTTACAGATCTCATCCAAGGCAGTTCTATCTGATAGTGGGACTATTAATGAAGAGGCGTCTATTCTAAAATTTGATGCACTTAATATACGAGAAGCTCATGAAAGACCTGAAGGTATGGAAGAGGCAGCCGTAATGATGGTTGGACTAAACAAAGACACAGTCCTTCAAAGTCTTGATATCCTAAGTAAGCAATCAAATGATGAAAATTTATTATTTAGACAGGTTGCAGACTACAGTATGCCTAATGTTTCTTTAAAAGTTGTTAGAATAATCCAGAGTTACACAGAATATGTTAATAGAGTTGTCTGGAAGAAATATTAAATAATCTTTTACTATCAATAAAAATGCGAATCGTATTGCTCACAGATGAATACTTACCTCGTAGCACCAGAGTTCATGCAAAAATGATGCACGAACTCGCAGTTGGCTTCAAAAAAAAAGGTCATGATCCAATTATCATTACACCAGGAAGCCCAAATCAAGAAACAAGATTAGTTGAAGATTATTATGAGGGAATAACTGTTTGGCGATTTAAATCTGGCTATACCAAAGGAGTTGGAAATATAAGAAGAGCAATAAATGAGTGGCTTTTACCTATCAGAGCCTGGCTTGCAGTGAAATCAAACGTGAAAAAAATAGATTTTGATATTTGTATAAACTATTCTCCAACAATTTTTTTTGGAACTCTTGCAAATTATTTTAAGCAAAGGGGTGCTTATGTGTATCTAATTTTAAGAGATATGTTTCCTCAATGGATTATTGATAATGGAATTATAAAAGAAAAGTCACTAGCAACAATTTTTTTTAGATATTACGAAAAACTTAACTATGATGTCGCAGATTGTATTGGTGTTCAGTCTAAAGCAAATAAAAATAACTTTAAAAATAAATTTCCTTCATATAAAAATATAAAAATTCTTAAAAATTGGGCTTCAAAAGATGTTTTATCTTCAAATGAATATAATCATGAATATAAAATTAGTCTTGGTATTCAGGATAAATTTATATTTTTTTATGGTGGGAATATAGGTCATGCTCAAGATATGAAAAATATAATGAAACTTGCAAGAAATCTTAAAACTAGAGATGAAGCTCATTTCCTTATTATAGGCCAAGGAGATGAATACAATTTAATAAATGATTTAAAACAAAACTGGAAGTTGGAAAATGTCACTATTTTACCTTCGGTTTCTCAAAAAGAGTTTAAAAGGATCCTTGCTACAATTGATGTAGGTTTGTTTTCTCTGTCATACGCTCATACTTCACATAATTTTCCTGGCAAATTACTTGGATATATGGCGGAGTCAAAACCCATACTAGGAAGTGTTAATCCGGAAAATGATCTTCTTAAAACCATTAATGATTCTAACTCAGGATTAGTTTACATTAATGGAGAAGATGAATTACTATCAAAGGCTGCTATAAGATTAATTGATGATGATAAATTTAGAAATCAATGCGGATTTAATGCAAGAGATTTGTTACTGAGAGAATTTTCTGTAGATTCTGCTGTTGAATTAATACTTGCTGAACTTGCATAATACTCTCTTATATTAAAATCTTATATTAAAATGTTTTTACTGTGATTGAATTTAATAATATTTGTAATGAAAAGCCATATAAACTTTTTAAAGATTTTTATAATGCATCTCTAAAGGCAGGTCAAAAAAATATAGAGGCTATATGTATTGCTTCATATTCCTCAAGAAATGATGAAGTGGCTGCAAGATTTGTAAACCTTAAATTTATTAACGATAAAAACTTCATTTTTTTTTCTAATTATAATTCTCCAAAATCTAAAGACTTTCAAGATCATAAACAAATAACCGCTTTATTTTATTGGAACAGTATAAATGTTCAGATAAGAATGAAAGCAGAAATAAAAAAAACTTCAAAAGATTTCAACAATGAATATTTTTCAAAAAGAGATTCTAGAAAAAATGCACTGGCAATTTCATCAAATCAATCTCAAACTATTGCTTCTTATGAAGCCGTGAAAAATAAATTCAATATGACTTTCAACGAGGCTAATTTATCTGAGTGCCCTGATTATTGGGGAGGATTTTCTTTTGTACCTTATTATTTTGAATTTTGGGAAGGTCATGATACTCGCTTAAACAAAAGAGAGATATATGAATTTAAAAATGATGTTTGGATTAAAGGTTATTTGCAACCATAAAAACTTTGATTAATTAGGCAATTAGTATAAAATTCCAGAATTATTTAGGTATATAAATTTGTATATAGTGATATTATCAGAAATTCAATTAACCCATTAATGAACTTCTTTCATTAATTTTTTTCAAATAGGCAGAACTTATAGCTACAAAAAAACAAACTCCAATTAATGAAAGCATAAAGGCTACTGAAGTTATGTTGATAAATAGCAATGGTGAAAAAAAGGGGATTGTTAGTCTTGATGAGGCTCTTGAAGCTGCAAGAAATATATCATTAGATCTGGTTCAAGTTTCACCATCAAATTCTAATCCTGTTGTTTGTAAGTTACTAGATTATGGAAAACATCTTTTTGATAAGAAAAAAAACTCTTCAGCTTCAAAGTTAAAATTTAAAAGAACTACTACAAAAGAAATTAAATTTAGACCTTCTACTGATGTGGGAGACTACAACATAAAATTAAAAAAAATAAAAAGCTTTATTCTTGATGGAGATAAGACTAAAATAAGCGTCCGTTTTAGAGGTAGAGAAATTCTTAACAGTAATATTGGTTTAAGTCTGCTCAATAAATTAAGTGATGAGCTGAGTGATATAGCACAAGTTGATCAAGAGCCATCTTTAGAGGGTAGGCAACTTTTAATGGTTTTATCACCTCTTAAAAAGAAAAATTAAACATATAAATTTTTAAAATGGGATATAAATTAAAAACACATTCTGGAGCTTCAAAACGCTTTAAAAAAACAGGATCATCGTTAAAAAGTAGAAGTGCTAATAGAAATCATATTCTTACAAAACAGTCTACAAAAAGAAAGAGGCACAATAGAGGTCTGAATAAACTCAGCGGTACAGTTTTAAAAATGGCTTCAAAATTAATTAATGGATAAATATTATGCCAAGAACTACTAAATCACTCACAGCCAAGATTAAACACAAAAAAGTAATTAATTCCACTAAGGGTCATTATGGTGCGAGAAGTAGATTATTTAAAACAGCAAAGCAATCAAAAATCAAATCATTGCAATATGCTTTTAGAGACAGAAAAGTAAGGAAAAGGACTTTTAGATCACTATGGATAAGCAGAATTAATGCTGCATCTAGAAGTACTGGTGTTACGTATTCAAAACTGATCAATGGATTAAAAAATAAAAATATTGAAATTGATAGAAGAATATTATCCGAAATAGCTATTAATGATGAGGCTACCTTCAAAAAAATAGTTAAATCAGCAATTAATTAAGATAAAGGTTAAATGACCTCATTTAACAAAATCAACCCTCCAATTTACTCAAAAGATATAGGTTCACACCATCCTATAAATCAAACAAAGAATTATTTAGTTTCCCTTTTGAATAAATTTGGTTTTACTGAGGTATATGGTCCTGAAATTGAATCAGAAGAATATAATTTCGATATGCTGAATATTAAAAAAACCCATCCAGCAAGACAAATGCATGATACTTTTTATGTTCAAAATAAATCTAATGTCCTAAGAACTCATACCTCACCTGTTCAAATTAGGAGCATGCTTAATTCATCTCCTCCTTTTGCTTTCTCTTCTGCAGGAAAAGTTTATAGGAAAGATGATGATGCAACTCACTTACCAATGTTTCATCAAGTTGAAGGTATTTACATAAATAAAAATGTGAGTTTTGCTCATTTAAAGTATCTTATTCATGAAATAGTTTTCGAAATTTTCGGAAAAAATATTGAAATAAGGTTTAGACCATCATATTTTCCATTTACAGAACCTTCTGCAGAGGTTGATATTTTATCTGAAGACAAAAAATGGCTTGAAATTTTAGGATGTGGAATAGTCAATCCGGTTGTACTAAAAAATTGCAATATTGATCCTGTTAAATATAGTGGTCTTGCATTTGGACTTGGAGTAGAACGAATTGCAATGCTTAAATATGAAATTAATGATATCAGAGATTTTTATAAGTCAAATCTAGATTTCTTAAGCCAATTTAAATGAAAATTTCATATAGACACTTGGTAAGCTCTATTACTTCAAAACCATCCATTGATGATGTTTCTAAAAAGCTTTTTCAGCTAGGACATGAACATGAAATAGAAGGTAATATCTTCGATATTGAGTTTACTCCAAATAGGGGAGATTGCTTATCTGTGAATGGCCTATTGCGTGACCTGGCCGTATTTTACGAAATACAATCAAACAACAATTTATATCAAAAAAACATAGAAGAATTTGATTTTAATTTTACTAATAGTGTTACTAAATCCTGTCCATCAATATCATTCTTAAAAATAGACATTGAAGATGAAATTATCCCTTATAAGAAATTTTTAAAAGGTTATTTTGATGATTTAGATATCGGAATGAATAATTTCTTCACTGATATTTCCAATTATCTGTCATATGAAACAGGACAACCAACTCATTGCTACGATTCAAAAAAACTCGAAGGTTCTAATATTAAACTTGAAAAAATAAGTACACCTATAAAATTTGATACATTACTTAATAAGCAAATTTTTTTGAATGGTAACGATCTTGTCTTTACTCAAGATGGCAATGTTATAAATTTAGCTGGGATAATTGGAGGGATGAGTACCTCATGTGATACAAATACAAGATCTGTAATTATTGAGTGTGCTTATTTTAATCCTGAGGATGTTATTGGTAAATCAGTAAAGCATGATTTGAAGTCTGAGGCTGCACATAAGTTTGAAAGAGGAGTTGATCCATTGTGTCATGAGAATATTTTGCGAAGATTTCTATATATAGTTGAGCAACATGCAACCATAAAAAACGTTGCTTTATTTCAAAATAATTTTAAAGATTATGTTTCTACGAAAATAAGTTTTGACATAGAGCGTGTAAATAACATACTTGGAACATCATTGAAGTTTGATGAATTTCATAGGATTCTTCATGGATTAGGCTTCAGTATTAACAATGATGAAATAAAAGTACCATCTTACAGATCAGATATTAAAATAGAGAATGACATTGCCGAAGAGATTGCAAGAGTTATCGGTTATAATTCAATAGAACCATGCACTTTTACGATAAGCAATAAATCATACATTGATGAGACTTACTTAAAAGAAAAATACATAAAAGATTTTCTTATTGATAATGGGTTTTTTGAGGTTATCAATAACCCATTTGTAAATGAGAAATTAAATGAAAGCATATATGTAGATAATCCACTTGATTCAAGCCGTTCAAACCTGAGAACTGATCTTAAGAAATCACTAACCGATAATCTTTTATATAATGAGAGAAGGCAGAAAGATTCTATAAAACTTTTTGAAATTTCTGAAATATATAGTCAAAAAAACAACATTTTAAATAAGAAAAAGATGTTAGGTATAATTTGTACTGGCAGGCAAGGAAAAAATTACGACGAATTTTCAAAAAAAATTAATAAAAGTTATCTACAAAATATTTTAAAAAAACTTGACCCTTCAATAAATTTTAATCCTACCAATATCTCTAGAGATAACTTAAATACCAAAATTAAAAATGAAATTTTGTATATTGAAATTAACATAAATGATTTAGAGTTAAATTTCTCAAAAAAGAATAATGATCCAAAAATTAATTTCTTTAAGTATAAACCAATTTCAGAATTTCCATTCTCAACCAGGGATTTGTCTTTTTCCATAAAGAATCAAGATAGTTATGTAAAAATTCAGGATATATTACTCAATTATAATCATGATCTTTTAAAAGAAGTATTTATTTTTGATTTTTACAATAATGACAAAACAAATGAGATAAAAATAGGTTTTCGTTTTGTATTTCAATCAAATAAGATTACTATTAAAGAGGAACAAGTTAATAAAATTATTGAAGATATTATTAATGTTACTCTCAATCTAGAATCGGTAGAGATTCCTGGATTAAGATAGCTCTTGATTTTAATGTATTATGTGAGTCTTACTTGTAAGAACTTTATAATCATATTTAAATCAAGTAACATACGCTCATGAATAGGGTTCTTATATCATTATTTTTAGTATTTAACTTAGGTGTAATTTCACAGGAAATTGATAATGATTTCATTAGTAGTCTTCCTGAAGGTATTCAGGGCGATATTTTAAAAAGGGCTCAAGAGCAATCAGATGAAGAAGAACCTGTATTCAGAAGTATAGAATCTCAAAGCAAACTTAATAAAAAAAATATTGAGGAATTAAAGGCAAGAATTGAAGCAGATTTAGAATATATTGAGCGATTATTATCTGAAGATGAAAACTACAAAAAAGATTCAAATGAATTACAAATTTTTGGCAGTGATTTTTTTAGTACATATCAATCAACATTTATGCCGATTAATGAGCCTAATCTTAGTTCAGATTATATTTTAGATTTTGGTGATATATTAGAGATTCAATTAGTTGGCCAAAAAGAATTTATAAAAAAAATAAACATAAAAAGAGATGGTTCCATTAGCTTACCTGAGATTGGCAATATTAGTCTTGCAGGCCTATCTTTAGATGATGCATATAACTTAATAAAATTAAAAGTTAGTGAAGCTTTCATAGGTACTGAAGCATATATTAGTTTAACTAATTTGAGAGATATTAATGTTCTTGTCAGTGGTAATGCATATAATCCAGGAATATATACAGTCAGTGGAAATTCAAATATTCTTCATGTTTTGGGTATTGCTGGTGGCATTAACGAGTTGGGTAGCTATAGAGAAATAAACTTAATAAGAGATCAAAAAGTAATTGAAACTCTCGATATGTATGATGTGCTTATTAATGGAACATATAACCCAAATGTAGCTCTTAGATCAGGTGATATCATTTTTGTTAGGCCTGTCAAAAATATGGTTAGTATTGAGGGCGCTGTTAGAAAACCGGCTAAATATGAATTAAATGATGATCAAAATCTTTCAGATGTAATTAACTACTCGGATGGATTAGTAATTGAAGCAGATCTTAGTAATATATTTTTAGACAGACTTTTGGATGGTGGTGTCAAATCATTACCTATAAGAAATATAAGTCAGTTTGATAATATAATCGTAAACGATGGAGATAAAATTTTTATCAGAAAACACTCTTTCAGATCGATTTCAATTAATGGCGCGGTTTTAAAACCGGGTACATATGTCATGACAGAGGGCGAGTCTTTAATGGATCTAGTTGGAAAAGCTGGAGGCTTTACAAAAAATGCATACCCTGTTGGAGCTGTATATGAAAATAAAAATGCTCTAGAGGTAAATAAGATGGCTAAAGACGCATTGTATCTGTCTTTCATTGACAGTATTATTCTGGCAAGCCAAAAAAATCCAACTTTTACTGATCTTTCTTCAGTGATAGAAATTACTGAAAAGTTAAGAAATTTAGAACCAAATGGAAGAGTAGGTATAGATCTTCTAGAAAATTCAGATTCAATCATAATACAACATGAAGACTCTTTAGTGATTCCTGAAAAACCAAATCATGTATATATCTATGGTGAGGTTTCAAATGAAGGAGCAATCAGCTATGAAGATATTGAATCGGTTGATTACTATATTTCAAAATCTGGCGGCCTTAAAAACACAGCTGATAAACAAGCAATTTATGTTTTGCATCCAAATGGAAGTACACAAAGATATACCAAGCAAAAAAATGTATTTCAGAATAAACCTGATCAAGATATTTTGATTTATCCAGGTTCTGTAATATTTGTTCCTCGTGAAATAGATAGCTCTGTATCTAATAGAGTTGCTGCTCAAGCATATGCATCAATTTTAGGTAGTATTGGTATAACATTGGCATCATTGTCTTCCATAAACAATAATTAATATATTTTGGTATTAATACCAACAATAAGTACTATATCTTTGGCATGAGACCACTTTACATTATTCAGTTATTTTCAGTTTGTTTCTTTCTTAATGTCAGTGGCGATAGTTTTAAATTTAATTCATATAATAATCATGGTTCTGTAGGGCTAATAAATATTCCCACAGCGAGATTTTTTAATGAATCAATTCATGGAATTACTATTTATGATGGAACTCCTGATCAAAAAATAACTTTAACTTCGAGTCCTTTTGATTGGATGGAAGCATCTTTTTTTTATACTAATCTTCAAAATAGAAGATATTGCTTAGAGTCGTATGATCCAGTTTGTTCACAAGATTACAAAGACAAGGGTTTTAACGTAAAAATAAGACTAAAATCAGAGGATAACTTTATACCAGCAATAGCTATTGGGCTTAATGATTTAGCTGGAACAGGTTTATATAGTTCTGAATATATTGTTGGAAGCTATGGATATAAACGAATGGATTTTCATTTTGGGTTAGGTTGGGGCACTTTAAATGATTCAGTAAATAATATTAGCAATCCACTTACATTTATTAGTGATAGTTTTAAAACAAGACCAACAAATATTGAAGGAAAAGGAGGTAAATTTCAACCTGGACGTTACTTTTCAAGTGAGGAGGCATCTCCATTTTTTGGGCTTACATATAGTCTTAAGAATAATATTATTTTAAAGCTTGAAAGAGACACAACTTCAAGCACATTTATAAATCATGAGTCTGCATCATCAAATTTTTCATTTGGTATGGACTATTCAATAAATGATAATTTTGTAATTGGTTTCTCAAGTGAAAGAGGTATATATAATTCTTTGAGATTTGTATATAAAAATAATCCAAAATCAACATACAAGAAGTCTGTTTATAATGAGGCTTCCTATACTCAAGAAGACAGTAAATATACAAAACTCATCAAAAATTTGGAGGAGAATGGAATTGGTGTAAACAAAATATCAGAAACAACAAATATAGTTGGGCTTGAGCTAACGCAATTTGTTCATCCAAATATTGGTCTTGTTGAGGAGATAATTCGATCATCTGCAAGGGATGCAGGCATAACAAAAGCAATAAAAAAAGATATTAAGATTGCTGATTTAAATGCATATTCTGATTTAGATGAATCTTTTAAACGAAATGCAAAAACAATATATGAAAGAGATACATCCAGAAGTTTTAATACCTTTACTGGTGCAAGGTTTAGACCATTTATAGCTTCCAGAGAAGAATTTTTTAAAGGAGCTTTCTTGATTGAGAATGATACTGAACTCATATTACAAAAAAATTTGTTTTTTAACATTAATCTTAAATATAGCTTAGTTGATAATTTTGATGATCTAAGAATACCACCAGTTGATACTTTTCCAGCTCAGGTTAGGTCAGATGTAAAAGATTATTATAGAAATATGGACAATGGTGTTTTATTAGGTAGAGCTCAAATAGACTATCACCTGTCTCCAAAAACAAATCATCACATCATGGTTACTGGTGGAGTTCTTGAAGACATGTTCTCAGGTTATGGAATGGAATATCTATACTACGATCAATATAATAATTATGCTTTAGGTGCTGAAATTTTTTATGCATATAAAAGGGACTATAACTGGGGCCTGGGGCATCTTGATTACAAAAACCTCACATACAATCTAAATTTTTATCTTAGAAATTATGGTTCAATACCTTTTGATATGAAGATTTCAGCAGGCGAATATCTTGCAGGTGATATTGGATCAACCATTGAATTTTCTCGAACTTACTTTAACGGAGTGAAGTTTGGAGTATTTGCAACTTTTACCGATGTTTCAACTGAGGATTTTGGTGAGGGAAGTTTCGATAAGGGTATTTTTTTCAACATTCCTATTGCAGGCAATCTTGTCAGTTATACTTGGAGGCCCTTAACAAAAGATCCAGGCGCAAAGCTTATTAGAAGAAATTCATTGTATGATCTCTTAGTGAGATTTTCTCCAATTAACTAAAAAAATTAATTACAATAGTTATATCGATGACCATCTTAAGATTTAATTAATGTGCTTTTTAAAAACATATATAAATTTGTGTCAATTTCTTTAAAAATGGGATATTATGCTCTTCCAGAGTTGTATAAGTTAAAATTTTGTGTGAATATGTGACTCTTGATAGCATAATTTTGAGGTAACGCTATGAAAAAATTTTTATTGTTAAGTTTAACCTTTATATCTTTTGGGCTTTTTGCTGATATTAGCCCTCAAGAAATTGCCGAAATTGAGCAAAGAGTTAGCTCAATGGGAATTAAGGAACTTCGTGACAGAAATGTAATACTCTCAGAAGAACTACAAAATCTTTCAGTTCTTCAGGAGAATACACAAGATCCTATGGTTAATAAATCAACTTCTAAAAGAATTGCAGCAATCAGAGCTGAACTTAGTGCAATTCAGAAAGCTTTGTTGGCTATTGTTGGTGCGGGAGCTATAGCTAGTATTTCTGATGATGGTTATGATGATAACGTACCACCAGTTATAACCATTATTGGTGATAACCCTGCTACTTCAGAACTTGGTGAAGCTTATTCTGATCAAGGAGCTACAGCATTTGACGAGTTTCATGGTGTTACACCAGTAACTAGCTCTGGGACTGTTGATATTAACACTGTTGGATCTTACGTCATCACTTATTCAGCTACAGACTTAGATGGAAATACATCAACAGCTTCAAGAACTGTAAATGTTGTTGATACCACCGCTCCTGTAATAACAATCGTCGGTGATAATCCGGCTACCGTTGAGTTAGGTACTTCTTACTCTGATGCGGGTGCAACAGCTTCAGATGTCTCTGGTCCTATGACAGTTACTTCATCTGGAACAGTTGATCCTGATACAATTGGTGTATATACAATCTCATATTCTTCAACTGACGCTTCAGGAAACACAGGTACTGCATCAAGAACAGTTAATGTTGTTGATACAACTATTCCTGTATTCACATCGTCTGCAACATTTGTTGTTGACGAGGGCGCAACAGCTGTTGGTACAGTTACTGCTACTGATTTACAGACGGTTACATTTTCAATATCTGGAACTACTGACCTCGCTATTACTTCTGCAGGTGTTCTTACATTTATTTCACCTGCTGATTATGAAGCTCAATCAGATAATCCTGTAACTCTTCCATATGACGGAAGCACATATGATATTTCTGCAACAGTATCTGCTACGGATGCAAGTTCAAATGTCGCTACACAGGATATTACTGTAAGTATAAGGGATGTTGGCGGACTAGATGATAATACTGAAACCGGCACTGGCACTAATACAAGTACTGCAACCAGTGAACCTGCAGAGATAGGTAACGAAACTGGAACTGGTACAGGAACAGGAACTGGTACAGGAACAGGAACTGGCACAGACGCTGCTACAGGAACTGGAACTGGAACTGGAACTGGAACAGGAACTGGTACAGGAACTGGAACAGGAACAGGAACAGGAACTGGAACAGGAACAGGAACTGGTACAGGAACTGGAACTTAAATTTATCAGTTAATGAGCCTTGGAAAAAAAGATATTGCTAAAAATATTTCTTCCGAGGCTCAAATTTCTCTAAAAGATAGTTCAATTCTTCTTGAAGAATTTTTTAATTTTTTAAAATACAACAAAACTTACAAAATCAAAATTTCAAATTTTGGAACATTTAGTATTCATTCAAGTCCAAAAAGACTTGGTCGCAATCCAAAAACAAAAGAAGTTTTTGAAATAAGTAGAAGAAAAAAACTATCTTTTAAGCCATCAAATAAAGTTAGAATTTCTCTTAACTAAACATGGTCGGGATGGCCGGATTTGAACCGACGACCACTACACCCCCAGTGTAGTGCGCTACCAGGCTGCGCTACATCCCGAAAATAATATATAATATTTTATACTTTTTAAACTATCATTTATTATTAAATAAGATTGAGATACCTTTATTCTTTTTATATTGGATTCTTTTCTTTGCTATTGGCAGCAAAAGATTTCAATGTTTCTACAACATCAGGTATTACTAATGGCCAATTAAAAAATTCTGTTATTATTTGGGAAGATATTCCATATGCAAAACCTCCCTTAGGAAGTTTAAGATGGAAAGCGCCAAGAGAAATTCCTCAGAACAAAAAAATTATCTATCCTAAGTCTAATAATTTTTGTATTCAAAGAAATTCTGAATTTGGAGGTTCTTCCGATTTTAGCAATGAATTAATCACAGGCAGTGAAGATTGCTTGTATTTAGACATTTTTGCACCAAAAAAAAACTCTGAATCATTACGTCCCGTAATGTTTTGGATTCATGGTGGAGCAAATACATCTGGATTAAAGGATTTGTATGATTTTAGTAAGTTTGTAAAGAAACAAGAAATAATTTTGGTAAGAATAAATTATAGGCTTGGCCCCTTTGGTTGGTTCACTCATCCTGCAATTCAAGATCTCCAAGAGGGTATTGATAAAACTTCAAATTTTGGAACTTTAGATATAATTGCTGCTCTTAAGTGGGTGAATAAAAATATTGATAAATTTGGAGGTGATCCAAAAAATATTACAATTTTTGGAGAGTCTGCAGGAGGACATAATGTTTTGTCTTTGCTAGTTTCAAGAGAAGCAAAAGGACTATTTCATAAAGCTATATCAATGTCAGGCTATACAGAATCAATATCTCAAAGGAATGCATACAAACAAACTCAAGAATCATTCACCTCAAAACATACAAGCTGGGAAGTTGTAAATAGAATAATCTTATCTAAGAAACAAAATAAAAAACAAACTGATTACTCAAAAAGTGAATTAAGCAATCTTTTACGAGAAATGTCTGGAGAAGAATTTTATAGTTATTACACTGAAAGAAAAAATTATGAAGAAATTCCACTATTAACAAATGATGGATTGGTTATCCCAGATGTTGGACTTAAAGAAGCTTTATCAAGAGTTGAATATGTAAACAATGTCCCTACGATGATTGGCTCAAATAGAGATGAGGTAAAATTCTGGTTAGCCTTTTCAAAATATTTAGTTACTGTTCAGAATACTTTGGGTGGTTCAATATTCAGTCTTCCCAAGATTATTATTAAAGACAAAGATGTTTATGAAGCATTTAATTTTTATAGAAGCATGGCATGGAAGGTTAGAGGAGTTGATGAGCCTCTAAATTCTTTGATAAAAGCAGGAAATACTAACTTGTACTCCTATAGGTTCGATTGGGATGATCAAAGAAAATTCTTGATAGCTAATTTCAAAGAGCTTTTTGGTGCAACTCATGCTCTTGAAGTCCCTTTGCTTGCAGGTGATAGTGCTCTTGTAGGAGGCCCGCCAGTATCAAACTTTATTTATCCAAGAGGAATTTCCAGATTTTATATGTCAAGAAATATAATGAGATTTTGGGCAAATTTTGCAAAAACAGGATTTCCAGGCAACTCAACAAATAACATAATATGGACCCCCTATGTTAAAGAAAAGTCTGATAAAAATTTTTATATGATTTTAGATAATAAAAATAATTTAAAAATGTCTTCAGACTTCCTATCTCTCGAGGCATTAACTGAACAGTTATATGTTGACAAAAGATTGAGTGATATTGAAAAGTGTGTTGTTGCTTATCAAATGTATACTTTTGTTGGAAATGACTTATATGATGAAAATATTAGAAATTATCCTGGCAGTTGTGACAAAAATAAATCTGAGCAATTTATAATGGAAAACTCAAGTACTATAGATTTTGATTAATCTATTTTTTTGATTTATCTTTTAATTTTAAAACTTCTATGTCTTTTATTTTAATTAAGTCAGCAACTCTTCTTATTAATCTTTCCTCATCAACATCAAGCTTTCCATCCGCATATGCAGTTCTCCACATGAAATCTAAAAGTTCTATTTTTTGTTCCTTAGAATAGTTTGAATTGATATCTTCAATAAATTCGTGAAATGAAACGCTATCTTTACTGTAAATCTCAACAATTTTTAAAATCTCATCTTTGTCTTTTCCAACTTTATCAGAAATTTTTTTTATTTCTTTCATGAGTATAGATAATTCATCATCACTAATATGCCCATCTGATCTTGCTATTTCGTAGGCAAGAACTGAAGCAGTAAGCTCTATGTCAAATCCAGGGGAAATTATTTTTTCAACGTTAGTTTTTGGTTTCTTAAAAAAATTAAACATTATTTATTATTAATTAATAATTTAGTTTTTGTAAATCCTAAAAAGTAATAATAAACAATACCATAAATTAAAAACAATAATGTTGAAATATATGATTGAGCAATAATTTCAATAAAAATTCCAAACAATCCGGTTAAAAATGTAATTATTAAAATTACTGCAAGAGTCCCCCTTGAAGTAAAATTTTGCATTAGTTTGTGGTGAATATGATCTCTACCTGCTGTGCTCCAACTTTTACCTCTTTTTGTTCTTGAAAAAATTAGACCAATACAATCCAAAAGTGGGATAGCAATAAACCAAATCATTGTTATTGGTTCAACATTATATATTTGATTTTGAGATGAATAGACAGCAATCCATGCAACCCAAAATCCAATCAAGTTTGAACCACTATCTCCAAGAAATACACCTCTTTTCTTTCCAAGAAAACCTAAATTAAATATTAAGAACCCTATCATTGATCCTATTATCAGAACCAGCATTGAGTCATAAATTAACCCAGAATAAAAACCTATCAATAATAAAGCTAGCATCGCGCATCCTGAACATAAACCATTAATTCCATCCATCATATTAAAGGCGTTCATCACCCCTACAGTACAAAAAATTGTAAATGGAATACCAAATAATCCTAAATTTACATCTCCAAATCCAAATAGATTCCCTAAAGATTCTATATGAACATCTGTACTAAATATCATATAAGCTGAAAGAGAGCACTGAACCAAAATTCTATAGAAAGGTCTAAGACCTTTTAAGTCATCAATTAAAAATAATACTAAAAGGGGTATTGAAATTACCATTAATTGAAAAGTAAATTCTGGAAGGTATCCTGTAAGATTATTTAAGTCTATATATAATTTCCCGGAAATTAGTAAGGCTAGTAAAATGCCTATACCTCCAGTTAAAGGTGTTGGTCTTTTATGAAATTTTCTACTTCTATCAGGTAAATCAACAAGAATGCTATATTTTTTTGCATAATTTCTGAGTATAGAATTTATGGTCATTGATGCAATTATGCTTATAATTATGTAATCTAATATTATTGTTAAATCCATTTTCTTATTTTATAACTAATTATGAATAAATTTAATCCATATCTAAAAATGAAAAACTATTTTTTTATAATATTAAACTGTTATTTTGTTTCATTCTTTATTAATGCTAATTCAGATTTAGATAATCTAGTGCTTCCAACTGGTTTTGAAATTTCAATTTTTGCAGATAAATTAGACTCGCCAAGACAAATATCTGAAACTGATAATGGTTTTATATTATTTGGTTCAAAAAAGGGAGACAAAATTCATGCATTATATGATAACGATCAAGACGGATACGCTGAAAAAAGAATATTAGTAGCCGAGGGTTTACAAAATCCTACTGGAGTAACTGTGCATAAGGGTGATTTATATTTTGCAGAAATTGATACTATATGGGTCATTAAAGACATTGACAAATGGCTTAGTCAAAACTCTGAGGTATTACCTGAAAAAACAATTTTCATGAATAATTTACCATCTGAAACTTGGCATGGTTTTAAATATATCGATTTTGGTCCAGATGGTAATTTATATATACCAGTTGGTGTTCCATGTAATATTTGTTTAGATCCTCAAACAAAGGATCCTCGGTTTGCTGCAATTCATAAGTATAAAGATGGAGAATTAATCACTGTTGCTGATGGAGTTAGAAATAGTGTCGGATTTGACTGGCACCCAGTAACAAAAAAAATGTATTTTTCTGATAATGGAAGAGATTGGCTTGGCGATGATTCTCCTTCATGTGAATTAAATGTTGTTGACAAAGAGGGAAGTTTTTATGGATATCCATACAAACATTCAAAAGACGTTATTGATCCTGAATTTGGTCATCTCATTCCTTTAGTTGATAAAAAATTTGTAGATCCAATTGCAGAACTAGGACCACATGTTGCCCCACTTGGCATTACTTTTTATGATAATGATGCTTTTCCTGCTAAATACAAAAATAGTGTATTTGTTGCTCTTCATGGATCATGGAACAGAACAAAAAAATCTGGCTATACAGTTGTCTTTGTAAAGCTTGATGATGACGGAAATTACCTTTATCAAGAGGACTTTATAAGTGGTTGGCTGTCTAATGAGTCAGCTTGGGGGAGGCCAGTAACACCATTTATCATGAGAGATGGTTCGATGTTAGTTTCTGATGACAAATATAATGCAATTTACAGAATATCTTATAAGGGCTAAATGGAACCGCAGGACATTACTAGTGATTTAATTCTTGCAAAAAAAGCTGCAATTGATTCAGGCAAGTTTTTATTGAGTGAAAAAGCGAAGATAAATCAAAGAACAAATTCTGATTCAAAAGATATAAAACTTAAAGCAGATGTTGAATCAGAAGAAATAATTAAATCAATAATAACTTCTCAATCAT
>MDSZ01115565.1_pt1 | contig 38713 bp, 49 predicted proteins | sample 811201 | NCBI WGS metagenome assembly MDSZ01 (sample SAMN05326647, study PRJNA326480) | marine metagenome | isolation source: seawater | place: Indian Ocean: North | collected 2010
AAAAGGATTTCGGAGAAAACTTAGGTGGTCAAGACCTGAATCTATCTGACCGTGCCGCACCACTTCGCATCATTATCGGTGGCCCACCTCATTCAGGAAAGTCCACTTTGATGCACCTTTTAGAAAATAAATTCAACGAGTATCATGTTCCTGTGGAATTAGTGGATATGGATTTATCAGCCCCTACTGATTTACGAAGTAAAGAAGGATTTACCCGAACCCGTGATAAAAGAGATTGGACGCTTGATTTAGCAAGAGAGGCGCAACAAATGTTTGAAGATGCGGGAGGTTCAGAAGTTGTGCTTGGTGATTCCGTAGGATTGATTTCAAGCATCACGGAAATCCTTTCCCAACCTGCCGATGTAGCAATTTTAATTGCATCAGGGAATAAAGGTGATGACCACAATGTTTATCGTAAGGTCATCAATAAGTGGAAAGATTTCTTTGGTGATTTACGCAAACCTCTTTTAGTGGTGGTTCGCTCTTCTATGAATCCTGATGATATGTCTATGTTCGACCCTCACGACAACTATGGTGTTATCGTAGGGCTTGACCGTAAAGCCTTTGAAGATGGCTTAATCAATCCTCAAGACGCTTGTGTAGAAGGCATTGTTTTTGAAATTGCACAGGCTTTCGACCTCACTGTTTCCTCTTCACCGACTTCTGCACACTTGGAACGCATTCAAGATAAGTGGCCGAGTGTTAAAGACATTGATACATGGACACCTGAAAAGGCTCCAAATCTAACACCTGAAAAAAGACAACGCCTTTCAAAGATTGAAAAGGATTATTTCCGTGAACGAGAAAATAAAGATTTCGTAGTCGGGGATGACTACCGTAATCGTCAAGCAGAATCATTCCATGCTGAAGTGCATGGATTTGGTGAAGAAGGATATTATTCTGTTTACGAAATCATGGAGTTGATAAGCGATAACTACATCTACGCAGGTGTAACACCTATTGATTGGCGAGAGATTTTCACTGATTACGAGTTAGAAGAAATCCAAGATGAAGCCGATGATATGGGAGAAGACCTTGAAGAGTATCTTTATTCTCATTACACGACAAGAAGTTGGTTGATAGGGCAGGTTTTGGCTGCTTCTTCCCTACAAAGTATGCAACGAATATTCCGAGAATACAAATTACCATACCGAGTCGAAGGAGACAGAGAATTAGCAGACGGTAGTTACGAATACGAATTAACTCTTTTGCCACAATTCAAATCTAAAACTTGGAACGCCCAAATGCTTGAGGCGAAAGGAAAGTTATGGCAAAAAGAAAAACCTAAAAGCAAAGGTCGTGGTTATTGGGAACAAAAAAGCAGAGCATCTATCCGAAAAGACCCTGATTTCATTAAAGCGCAACGCTATTTCTTAGGGGGTATAGGTATCGGTATTCTCAGTTTCCTCTACTCAAAGAATAAGCGGCAAGGTGAAGTTTAATGTCGTCATATCCTGAGGCTCAACCCCGAAAAGATTACTACGAAGTCGTAAACATTTTCACTTTAGGAGATAAAAAAGTAGCCGAATTAACCAACGGAAAATTCATAGTCCTTACTCCTGAAGAATACCTACAAGCCCGTAAAGGTATTTTTCAACACTACGCTTCGGAAAAACACCCTGAAGGTGGCTACACCTTAGACCAACTTTTAGATTCCATAGCAGGGTCACAAGGAAGAGAATCTTATAGCGATGCGATGGCTTACAATCACGGTTTAGCCGAAAACTTTGAAAGCGAGCATTCTTATAGTGTTGCTGCTGAATCTAACCGAGGTGTCGAACCTATGAGTAAAAACAATATGATGATGAATGTTATGGTCTTGGGAGGTGCTGCTTTGGTAGGGTTCTATTTTGACCGTATCATGGGTATGTTCCGAGGCGGAAATGGAAATGGAAATGGAGAAGAATCCAATGCTGAATCTATGCAGAGTGCAGCAAATCAAGGATTCATGGAAGATTGGCAAGGTGGAAACTCAGGAAACCCTGCTGACGACCCACGCTTAGAGAGCAAGACCTTACAAGGTCCTGTTCAAGACGAGCCGCAAATCCGTTACGATTACCAACCGAACAAGGGGCCGAGTCCAACATTCCACGATTCCAAAACTCGCCAAACAGGATTCTTTGAATACTGAGGTGAGCCAATGTCGGGTTGTGGATGTAATGGAGGTAGTGGAATGAAGAAATATGGAGCCGATGACGACACCGAAGAAGTGGCTACTAATTCCAACACTATCTGTGATTCAAGTCCTCAAACTTACGCTCGTAATCAAAGAATGAATAAAAGCCTGATGGCAGGTGTTCTATTCACTGTTTTAGGAGGGGCGATTGCTCCTGCTCTTTCGCAAGGTGATGATTCATGGAAGAATCGTGGTCTTGTAGGGTTTGGAATCGGTTCTCTTGCAGTTATTGGAAATTACATGGTTATGGGAGGTTCCATTATGGATGCAGCCAAAACTGAGTATGATGAATTATGTCCCGCTTACACAGGTGGAGGACACACAGGAGAAGAAGAGGTAGATAACGCTGATGTTCAGCCTTAGGAGGAATAAATATGCCAATTAGTTACGACAAGGCTTACCCTCATGTAGAACCTTTTTATCAAGACACTGATAGGTCAGGCGGTGGCCGTTTATCCTATATTGAAAACAGTGATTACGCATGGAACGCTGAAGACGCTCCTGCGGAAAATCTTATGAGTCACATGAGCCATTCGGCTTTGATTGGCGGGCTTAGTTTCGTGGCTATGAAAGCCTTCCGCCAAAATACCCAAACTGCATTTGTGCATTCTGCGCTTATTGGTGCAGGAGCATTCATTTACATGGGCCTCTTTGGACACGGGCTTCCTACTGAATTAAGAGGACCGTTTGTTCAAAGAGGTGACGAGTAATGGGTTGGTATCGCATTTGGAGTCCCGACAGCCCTTACACTAAAGGGACACCTGCCGAGGGTGGAAAATACTACGAAGCATGGATGAGTGGTGATGCTGCGGGCGATTTAGTTATGATGCTACGCTTAATCACAGGCGATAAATGGTATTCTAACGAAATGGGATATATGCGTGATAGTGATTATATCCCTCGTAGCGGCTACGATAAGAATAAAGGTAAAGATGGTAAGTGGATGGCAGCCGAAAATTGGGGTGGCGACCCTGATGGTAAATTAGCAAAGGCACTTGCTAAGGCGAGAGAGAAATCTAAGAAGCCACGAAAGCCTTTGAAGATTGAGCGATTAGATACTGAATCTTTCAATGCGTTAGATATGGATTTGGATAGAAGTGATTGTTGCGAATTATGGGTTGAAAAATTGTATGACGAAGGGCGAATTGGTTTCGGAGAAGCAAGCACCCTTTTAGTGAGTATTGAGGATGGAATCAAGTGTTCTTCACTTGGAAGTCCAACTTGCTCAAAGCATGATTCATCGGCAGAATATCTTCTGCTTGACCGTCTACACCCCTCTGAACCTTCTGAGAAAATAAGTGAGGATGAGTTTGATTATTTTTTCACTGAGGATGAGAATGGATTTGGCAACTTTTTCGACACTTTAGAAGAGGCTAAATCAAGCAAACCGCATAAGAAGAATAATCTACATACACCTTTTCATGTGTATGGTAGGCATGATGGAGAGGATTGGCAATTGATTGAGGGTGATAGGTGGATTTTGGATGAAAGGTGGTGGAATAATCCATATCGTGCTGAAAACCGACCACCTTCCTATATGGCCGATTCCGATGCACACAAATTGATGGAAGCCTCATGGCGTATCAATTCTTTTGTGGAATCAGGAGAAGAATATCCTGAATGGTGGAAATCTCGACTTTCCGTGGCTGCTTCCAATGTTGATGATTTGGCTGATTATCTTGATTACGCTATGTCGGACGATTACGATGCAGAAACCTTCCACGCTCACGGTTATTATCAAGTTTATCTGTATTACGGAGGAGAATACCCGAATGAAATCCGATACGCCCGAACATTTGCCGAGGCTCAGAGTATTGAAAATACGAGTGGAGCAGAGTTTTCTGAAATTGTTAATCCACAAGGAAATGTGGTTGATTCGCAGACAGGCGAGGAATACCCTCCTCTCGTCTTCGATGCAGAATTCAATGCTAAAGAACGCAGTATTGCTAAAAAGTCGTGGGACACCTTAAACAATGTGGAAACTGCGGTTGGCACAATTGGATTAGCCCACATGATAGGTTTAGGGGCTCTTTTTGGTGGTGGTTTGGCCTTCTTGAAAGGCAGAAAGTCAAATAGTAAAACTGAGAAGTAATCGTAAGGAGGGAAAAAAGTATGGCTCATCTACGCTCAACTCAAATTGACTACGAAGGTATGGGAGACAGAGTTTTCCAACAACAACAAGCCATTATGGAAGATTTGCGTGACCAAATCCCATCTATTGAATACGACCCAAGCCGTTACGACCCAAGTAATGAGCAAGGTTCCGTTTTCGGAGGTGGAACAACCCATTACAGTAACGGCAATCGCCCTGCTATGGCGGTTAATCAAGCGCAAATGGCAAACAACCCTTCAATGAACAGAACAGGAGCCGTTAGGTCTGTTTTTGATTTACACAGTAACGAAGCGACCTATGATAATATCCCGCTCAGTAGAAGAGTAAACTATTCCAACGCTTACAATACCCCTCTCAGAATGTCGCAACCTCCTGTGGATGCGGCCAATGCACAATATCAACCAAATGAATTACTATTGGTGACGGACTCACGCACTAAAACTCGGAGTCCCTTTTAGGGGGGCTCATCGTGCCGTTCAAATCTAAAGAACAGGAAACTTATTTGCGAATAAACGAGCCTGAAATCTACGAGCGTTGGAAAAAACGCTATGGGCTTTACAAAGGTGCGGAAACTTTTACGCCTGAATCCGAGTCGGAAGTTTACGATTTAATGGACGCCTTTGAAGACGCAGGTTATGAAATACTTCTTGTTGGTGGTGTAGTCCGAGACACTCTTTTAGGACATCTTCCTTCTGATTACGATTTTTCCACGAATGCAACTCCCGATGAGGTGGCTGAAGTTGTAGATTCTATGAGTGATTACAAGTATATTCGGGGAGCCGAAGGCGCACAGGCTAAAAGAGCCCTCACTTCTTTAGTGTTGAGTCCAAGTGGCGAGGTTTTTGAAATCACGACTTATCGAGCCGAATTAGGTTACGAAGATGGCAACCGAGCGTTACCAATTGCTGTTCCTGCTGAAACCTTTGCTGAAGACGCTTCTCGTAGAGACATAACGATTAACTCAATGGGAATGGATAAATCAGGTGAGATTCACGACCCTATGAACGGTCTAAAAGATTTAGAGCAAGGAATTATCCGAGCCGTAGGGAATCCTGAAGATAGATTTACCGAAGACCCGTTGAGGATGATTCGGGCGATTCGTTATTCCGTCAGATTCGGATTTCCAATGGACGAGGCTACGGAACAAGCCATCATAGACAATGTAGACCTTGTAAACACCTTATCCTCTAAAAGGTTACGAACCGAAGTAGGCAAAGTTTTGTATTATCCTAACGGTTTCCGAAGATTGATGGAAACAGGTATTCTGCCTACCTTAATGCCTGAATTCCGTGAAATCGAGCAATACGAACATCAACGAGATTATCACCCTGAAGGAAACCTTTACAATCACTATGTTGCCGCCTTCGACACTTTTACGCAACAGCCCGCTCGCACAGAAATGGGTGCGTGGGGTTTACTATTCCATGATATTGCGAAACCTGCCACCGCAGAGTGGACAGGAGAGTATCACACTTTCAAAGGTCACGACAGCCGAGGAAGAGATTTAATTCTGAATCAATACAACAATAAAGCAGGGCCTTTTGAGTTTTCCAAGAAGGAATTACAAGCGTTGGCGTGGACGACAGAACATCATTTGAACAAGTTTTGGGATATGAAAAAGCCTACAAAGGTAGCAGAAATGGCGAACAGCCCTCATTATCCTCTTTTACTTGAAGTGATTTACGGAGACAGCATGGGAGGCCATGATGAGAAATTGGCTAAAAGATTACAATTCATCGAAGAAACGAAAAACGAAGTAAACGCTCGCAAAGCCTTAGTCGGTGCAAGACCTGAAGGATTCGCTCTCCGTGTGTTTCAAGAGTTGGATATTCCGAAAGGTAGAGAGCGAGGAATCGTGATGGCTGAAATTGAAAGATTGGTAAGCACGGGTGAAGCGAGCGATTACGAGCAAGCATTGGAACAACTGAAAGGCAATCTAAGTGCAGAGTTTACACCATTTATCCCTATTACCGACATCACGATTCACAGCAAACAGTTTGACGAAGATGAAGGTAGAATGATAGACACTTACACTCCTGTTGAAGACCCTGATGCGAGGAAGGATTGGGTAGGTCGGGTGGTTTATGATAGGTTCCGAAGAAAGGGCGAGATAGTGGATGAAGGTTACGGTTTGCAGAACGGGAGAGTTACGCATTTCCTTTACATCATCAAATTAGATGGAGTTGGATTTTTAGAAGTGGCGAACACGATGAATTATTATCAGGCTTTTGATAAGTTTGACCCTTACGGTATTTTAATTCAAACGGGAGAGTCATGGGTTCCTCTAAGTGACGATACCACAACATCTTATGGGAGTTTGGCTAAACATGAAGTAAAGTTTCCTATATGGGAAGGTGATGGTGGCCCTGATTTTAGTCGCCATAATTGGCAAGAGTGGACGGAGAAATCGCCTGATACAGTAGAAGAATGGGTCAGAGCGTATCATCAAGATACTCGGCCTGAGTGGGAATCTCATCTTTTGCTAAAAGAGAACCCTGAGGAATATGACCGAAGACGATTGATGGGTATGTATGGTCGAAGAGATTGTGATATTTGTGGTAATTCTATTGAAGAGGAGAAAATGTCGCAATTACGGATGGAAATGGGTATGGATTCTGATATTTACTATGATGTGATTTGTGATACTTGTGCCGAGGCGGAAGGTAATGACGAGTGGACTTGGTTGTGGGACCACATAGAAGATGAATTACGAGATGCGGAAAAAAGAGAGGCTGCGTTGGACGACATCCACGCTGCGGAAACTGTGATGACTAAACTCGACATTCCTACGGATGAAAGTTGGTGGATAGGGAAAGAAGTTAGAGATGTAAACGGCAGAGTAGGACACATTGTAAAGGATAATTGGGCTAAAATACAAGGTATGAAAGCCTCAGGTTTGTTGAATTGGATTCCTGTTTCAGATAGTGCCACGGCAACGCATCGAGTGTGGACGATAGATATGGGTAGAGGTAAAGAAATTGAAGTTTCTAACGCTCTCACAGTGTTCGGCCAAAAACAACTTTTCGACCCTTATGGTATCATCTTTTACGATAGTCGAGATACCGCCCCAAAAGGTCTACGCAAGAGCAGAGAGGAGAAGTGGGTTCCTCTCAGCGCACACCCTAAGACGGCTTATGGTGTGGAATTGATAGGTTTTGATAAAACTCCTGCGTCTACTGCTCACACTTATACACCGCATAAAGGTTATCCTCTTGTTTCACCTGCGTTTAACGAGAAAAACATAAAACTCGATTTAGAAACTCGCAACAGAGTTTTCGGAGACAGACATATCATTAAGGATTCCGAGATGGAAAGATGGGGAGTGATAAAGAACGCCAATAAACACCCTTATTTTATGAGAATGTTGGATGAAATTGTTAGAGAGGAGTTTATCCAATCTATGTGGGCGGAGTGGGAAGAGTATTACGCTAATTACGGAAAGCCTTCCATCCACCCACAGCACCCCTACACGCCCCCTCCTTTAGCAACTTTGCACAAGGACTTTTTGAACCACGAATTAAGCCCTTATGAGATTTGGGATAGTTATTGTGAATGGTTGGCCTATGACGAGTTTGGTGATGATTACATTCAGGACTATTATCGCACTCCTGCCGAGTTACAAGATTTGGATATTGATTTGTCTTTTTCTGATGTAGAGGAGGAGATACAAGATATTACTCAAAACTACTTTTCTCAGTATATCGAACCTAATTACAAGGAATGGATGAAAGATATGTGGAATAGCGAAAACTCAAGTAGTCGGGCTGAATCTTTTAGGATGATGACTGAAAGGTTGCCTAATGAATCCGTCCAAGATTGGGCGAAGCGACAGCGAGCAGATGAAACTCTTCGGGTTCTAACGAGCAGCCTCTACACTATGGGCGTTATGGCATTTGGATTAGGATTGGGTTGGTATGTTTCAAAGAAGTATCTTGGGTGATTTCATGGGGTATTTTGATTTAGACAAATATCTTCCGCTAAAAGAAGAAGACCGACCTGAAGGCGTAATCACATTAGAAGGTGTGGAATCTTACGAAGAGTTTGCTGAGAAAGAAGTGACGAAACATCATCAACATGGTGCAGTAAGTCCTTTGATGTCTGTTCTTGGAAGAGGTGGGGCTACCGCTCAAAATATGTTGATGGCTTCAGAAACTTTTAGCATGGAATCCTATATGGTTCCTGAATACGCTGTTAGGGAAAATTACGGTCAAACCTTTACTCCGAATATCGAACCCAATTGGATGATACGAGAACAATTGACGGAATTACGAGATGCGTTCCCTGATACCAAACTAAATATTCCGAAAAAGAAACTAATTGGAGCCTCTTCACTCCTCTCATTATCTCCCTTCGGAGTTTAATTCTTATGCGAGCATTCTTATAGTCCTTCGGTTCAATAATAGTGATTGCTATGGCTAACAATGGTTTAGAAATGTTCAATGCTATCGCTTTATTCACCGTAGGACTTGTCGGAGGCCATGCGGTCATTTCAATGATGACGAATAATAAAGAGGAAATGGCGACAGAGGAGCAACCCAATCCTACGGATGCAGAAAGTATGATGTATGAAGACACAGAAGCCAAAGTAATCATACCGTATTCACTTTACGAAGGTGGACAAGGTGCGCTATACAGAGATTATGTTTGGGAAGGTCAAGACCACTTCCCGTTTGATGGTGAAATGTATTCACGACCTGCTCTTACAACTTTAATGTATGATTCTGCCTTCGGGTCGAGTCCTTCCCGCACTATTGATTTGCCTTATCGTATTCACGAAAATGAGCCGATAATGACTGATACTCTCACTGTTGCAGGTTCCTACGCTATGGGCTCTCCAACTACATTGGAACACTATGGCTCGGAATCTTTTGCAGCGAATGGGGCTGATGAATGTCCACAAGGAATGAAGTGGGATGCAAGTCGGAAGATTTGCGTTCCGCCCGAACAACCTATGCACGATTATGGGGCTGAAACTTTTAGAAGTCAAGCAACACCTCAAATGCAACTTGGAGACAAGATTGAAGGAAGTCAGAACGCCTTGAATGAGGTTAGCACTTCAGCATGGGTAGGAGATAATTGGAAAAAGGTAGGTTATCATCCTGAAGCAGCAAATTATCCACTTATACGCCCACGCACTAACAATCCTGTGGTTTCAGATATGATTGATGAGGTTTCCTCTATTCGGATGCCTCCTGCACAACATCTGAGTGTAGGTAGAGACAGCATCAGAATGTATGACCCATACACTTTCATGGAAGAAAATCCAAATGTGAATGTTCAATATCGTCCTACCGACACGGAATTCGGAGAAGGAGCAGAAACAAAGACAAGTCGAGAGTGGCAGACCTCTAATACAGTTTTCGATTACAGTGACCAACAAATAGAAACACAAAGTAAGTTTGGCGGTTTCCGCCAACGCCTGAGGAGAGTGTAAATCTTCTTATAGTTGAGAGGACAAAGAAAGGTAGGTGCAAAATATGAAATCTCTACTCCTATACAGCGATGATGCGTGGAATAATGACCGCACAGACAACTTTACTAACGCTGTGGTAAAGAAGGAATCGGAATTAACCGAAGAAGAAAGAGAAACATTTTACCCTTGTTCCATGTATTTTGAAGTTGGAGCAACCGATGATACAGGATATGAAACACTTAGGATTGAAGAACAACCTATCAGTTACGATGGTCAGGATTTCAAGATGTTCGTCATTACTATGAAAGGTCCTAACGGAGAAATTGCTACACAGAATTTCCCTAATCCTGAAACTATTGATTGCAGTAAGTTTGAATGGGCTAAAACAGGGTTTGGTGGCGAACAAGGAGACACCGTTAAATTCTGTCTAACGGGAGCGGAAACTTCCAATAAAATTGACCGTAAAAAGATTGAAGATTTCATTAGTAATAAAATAACAAACATTCGTGGTGAAGAAGAGGAAGAAGAAGAAGATTCCGAAGCCGAATTCTATCCTGTTGGCGAAGGTCGCATCCTCGGAGATATTACAGCCACAACAGAATACCAACCAATTGCTAACGCAGAAGAAATGGCTTCAGAGTATTCCGTTGAAAGAATCAATCCCACACCTGTTACAGGCAAGAACGATGTAAGGGCTGAAACCTTTGCTTCTGAAGGTTCTTGCACAAAATGTGCAGAAACCTTTGCAGCCTGTGGGTGTTCAAGTGAAACCATGAACACGGAAGCCAATCCTGAGGTTGCTGATGTGTCGTTGTGGGATGATATGAGTATGCCTGAAGGAACAGGAAATATTGTTGGTCAAGCAACGCCTGAAACGGATTTCACTCCTTTTAGCGTTTCCGCAGAAACCTTCAACAGTAGTGTGCAAACTTACGCTTCTCACGCTGTTCCTCTTGGTGTAGGTTCCGTCATGGGTCAAGCAACTCCTGATACTGATTTTACTCCTTTTGGAACAAGGGCAGAAAACTTCCATGCAGGGCGTTATGGAGTAACTGATAAACCTATTGAGGGATATTGGGGGGCAACCATTGACTCTCTGATTGCAGATTTGGAAGGATTCAAGATGTCTTACGGAGGTAATACTCCTGTGAAGATTCGGGCAGGTATCGGATGGAGTGGTGTTGGAAGTTATGATATAGGTTTCCAAGAATACACAACAACCTTAGAGAAACTCAGTAAAGATGAATATGATGCAGATAGAGAAGAAATTAAGGCTGATTTGGATAGCGGAAAAGAAACCATTAACGCTTTAGCCCTTGTAAAAGAGAATTATGACCCTCCTTATGTTTCCAAGTGGAACGCAGAAAACTTTGATGCGGAACAAGTTGTTCCCTTCGGAGTGGTCGGAAGTGGAAACGATTTCGGACAGAATCTTGCAGAAGATTTCAGCGCAGAATCTCGTCATGGCACTTGGGTAGGTCTTGGACTTGCTCTATTGGCAGGAATGGGAGCGAAGATGGCGTTAGACAGAATGGATAAAAAGGAAGAGGCTCCTGATTCGGAGGAACCCTCAGAAGAATCAGATGAGGCCCCTGACGCATGAGAGGGGGTTAAAGTATGGCTCGACAAAAACTTAGCGCAGAATTTTTACAAAGCCTTTACAAACTGTTTGGTAAAGGTGCTTTAACAGACGCTCAACAATTAGCCTTTCAACGAGGTGCTTTAGAAGCGATGCAGCAATCTGCTTCAAGACACTTAGGAGATTCGGCTCAACAAACGGTGCAAGACATCGCAGCACAAGTGGCTCAAGTTAGTGGAGCGAATCAAAAAGCAAACACAAACACTTTGAAAAGCCTCTTGACGAATCTACATAGAGATGGTGGCGATGATGCAATCTATGATTGGATGACTGTTATGGCAAAAGATACCACTCCTGATGGAAAGGCCAATTTCCGTCATTTAGTAGCAAACGCCCATGATGGGCAGTTGAAAAAGGTCTTTAGTGGTCTTGCCGACACAGGTGATGATTTGATACTGAAAGGTCGGCTCAAAGAAGTTATCCCTGCGGCAAAGGGTGTGGATTGGGATGATTGGGTTCCTCCACCTCGTAATGTAGCAGACCCGTCTACCATGACGAGAGAAGAGGCGAGGGCGTGGTTGGCAGCAGGACTTTTAGCAAGAGGTGTAGACCCTGCGGATGATGCTGCCGTTAAAAGTTGGGCGGCCAAGTCCTTAGGTATTGCTAAGGGAGCAGCCGTTCCCGTCACTACGGCTTGGATTCTTATAGACCTTGCACACGGTCTTACAGGTGCATCATACGCTGACTTGCTTCTAACTTTCTTCAATCCCTCAAGATTATTCGATACAGAGGATGGTGAAGAAGACAGACCACCTTCATGTTCTATTACTAAATCTGCTTCCTGTTCCGTGACTAAAGATGATGGAACCGCTTACACCACTCAAACCGAGTGTGAAGATAATGAAGGGGTTTGGGATGAAGGTGGAGAATACACGACCAAAGCCGAGTGTGAAGACAACAATGGGGTTTGGGATGAAGGAAGCGATGGGAGTGGAAGCCTCCTTTCAACCTTAGGTTGGGTTCTCATCGGTTTAGTCGGTATTGTAAGCCTGACCTTTATCATGCGCCTCATCAGTATGATGACGGGCAGATAAGAAATTTACGCTTGCCCTTCGGACGACTTAACGCCATCCAAAATAGCCATCGCTTCTTTGTAACGATTGCGAATGGTGACTTCAGTGATTTCCAATTCACGGGCGATTTGCCTTTGCGTTCTGCGCTCATTACATTCCACACAAGAGATGTAAATACAAGCCGCTACAATACCAATCGGGTTTCGACCTTGATTCATTCCTCCATTGAAACAAATATCCATCAATTTAGAAGCACGATTACGAACCTCTAAAGATAGATTCAAGGCTCCAATATACCTATCCAAGTATTGGTCAGGAGAAGGAGGGCGCATTTTCTTCAATCGCACGATGTTCTTCTTGAGTGTGTTGTAGTTACGAGCAATTTCCTTGCGCCCTGTTCTTGTTAAGTCAGCAATCTCATCGAGAGAACGAGGCACACCGACCATACGGCAAGCCGTGTAAAGTGAGGCCGCAACCATTCCTTCAATGGAACGACCACGAATCAATTGCTTATCAACTGCATCTCGATAAACTCTTACCGCTTCATTGTGAACGGATTTCGGAAGTCCTCCACGACTCACTACTCTTTCAATATCTCTCAAAGCAACTGCAAGGTTTCTCTCCTTATTCGTCACGGTTTGTTGATTGATACGCTTCAAAATGAAACTCTTTCTGCGGGTTTCAGGAGAGGCTTCCATTGGATTAAAGGTAGTTGGCAACCCCTTGTCTGCATACAAATCAGAAATGGGCGCACCGTAATGAGCGTTATCCACTGACGGGTCATCCGCACTGAATCTGCGAGTTGGAGCCGACATATCAATGACTACATTTTCGACACAATTACCACAAGCCTTACAGAACACTTCGCCTCTTTCATCGTCTAATTGGAAATTATTTTGATTCGCTTCACCACATTCATCACAAGTGTAAATAGGGTCGCCCTTTGAATCAACGGCATGAAGACCATCATCCCATTCCGTTTCGTTTCCTCGACCTTTCATGGCCTCATCCCACATTCCATCATCATACACGCTTTCATTTTCGATTTTATCTTCGCTCATTTCACTCGCCTCAATAGTCAAATAGGGGCTCTCGGTATTTAAGTGTTACGCTTTCTTCATTAAGCACAACCTTCAATTTCGCACCCCTACATTACTACAATAAGGGTCAGCGCATTTAAGGCTTTCGGTGTTTTGCATCAGTAAAACGCCAATAAACCTCGTTTTCACCTTGCGCCACACCCTAATCATCTACATTTTCTCTTGATTCCACACTTCTTATCTGATTGAAATAACACCAAAACCGTCCAAAACTCACCGCTCCTGTGTAACCCATTTCCGTATGATACTCTTCTACATTAACTGCGGTATCTGATTCTGCTGCGGGGTCGTAAGGCGACATCGCAATAGAAATCGCTTCAATTACACCTGTCCTTCCCTTGTCGTCTGTTAAAACATCTCCTACTCGCAAAACTAAATCTTCCATCATACCGCTCGCCCCTGTTTACTGTGAAGAGGTCGGCAGTAATAAAACCTTCGGTTATTCGGGTCTAAAATGGCGAGCATTCTTATAGTCCTTCTGATTTATTGTAGTGAGGGTTCACAATGGATTTGGATAATGCAATCTCAAACAGCCTCCAACCAACGCCTATCGAGAAGGCCAACCGAGGAGCGCAAATGTCGTTAGGACAACATTACAATATTTACACTTCCTCCGTCTTGAATCCAAGCCCTGAACAACAAGTTATTCTACAACAAGTAAAGTCACCCGTTCCGAAACCTAAGTTTCACTATGACGAAACTCGCAGCCTACCTAAGCAATCATGGTCATTCGGGCCTTACCATCTTGAATACGATGGCAACAACTACATTTTCAGTGAAACAGTGGAAGAACCGTTTTTGTTTATCTTCCGTAGAGAGCGATTGGTCGGTATTTACAAGATTGGTGGACATTATGCAGCCAACGCTTTTATGACTTGGATTGACGACTCTAAAATGAGTCCACAAGTGAAAACTTATTTCTCTAATGCCGTTGCCGCTCACAACAACACTCACGAAAAGGCTCGACAAACTAAAAGTCCATTGGCTGATACTTTCCAAGAAGTGCAAACTTCAGACGATATTTTCACAGGAGTAGACCCTACGGGACTCGTTAATTCAGATTTCTTTGGAACCCGTTATCAATGGGGCGATTCCGTAGAACACCTTCCTGACCTATGACTTATACAGTAGGTGTCGCCAACATAGATACATGGGCAAAAGAGGGCGATTTGAAAGGTGGTTAGACAGACATAATCACAAAATGGAGTTAATTAGAACATTCGGTTCTCTAATCGCTTCTGTTACAGGCTTCTTAGTGTTTCTCAAAGTATTCTCATTTATTTGAGTGAAGCCTCATATAACAGGTGTCCTTCATAAGGGTGTTACCCGAAGGGTGTAAACAAGGAGGTGAACAGCATGAAATGTCCCAATTGTGGCAGATATTTTAGTTGGAGTCCCAAGATGACTTTGTTCTGTTCCGATAAATGTTACGAAGAATACAGTAAAGCCACTTCTGAAGAAGATAACTAAGCACAGGTTTATTTCCTTTGTGTGCTTAATGAGAGTATGGTATCTTTTAGATGTAGAGATTGTGAAGAGTGGGTTGAGTCACCACAACAAGTGAATGCGTGGAACAACTGTTCCTGCCAACAACTTTATGTTCAAACACAAGCCTCAGGCTACAAGGTTCACGGAAAATACATCGGCTTTTGGAATCCTGTAAAGAACCTACACTATGAATACGATTCACCACGGGGCTATTGAGCCCCCTTTTCCATAGAGTCATATACTATCCGACCTCGATAGGGGTATGGTGGTTGGGTTCGTTACTTTGTCTTCTTTACATAGAGGGCGAATGCTTAAAGACAATCCACTGTTAGTGATGAGGAAGAACAGGTGAAAAAATGGTGCAACCTTTTAGTATTACCCCTTGCGAGGAAATGGTGTGTGTAGATGATGCTCTTGCGGCTCAGGCGGCTATCGAAAAGGAAATTGTTCGCCTTCAGGAACAGGTTACGGCTTTGAGGAAAAAACAGATAGAGTATCATCGGGTGGCTCATCAACTTTGCGAACAGCATGAATACGAGCGTTCACCTTACGACCCTTATTCTCCTTTGTTTTGTGTTCATTGTCGCCATCAAAAGCATTAAATGGTTTCTGCCTCACATGATTTTGATTAACATGGTAGATGTAGCACTTATTTTAGTATCGCTTGTGTTTGGTATCGCTATGGGTTTCATGGTTCGTTATTTCACAGGAATCTACGAGGCTCAATTCACGATTACTGATAAATTGATACACAAGGTTAATGATTTGCGGAACGAAGTGGCTGAATTACGAGGTCACAGTAAAGAATTAGTGGATGATTTTGATATTACAGGGAATGAAGTTATGCAACACATTAGAGATGACGACTCTGAGAGGACACATATTCTCGGAGGTTTCGTGCAAGGAGATGCGGTTTGTGCAGATGAGTGTTGGTGTAATGGAGAGGAGGAGTAAACATGATGGAAAGTATTTGGAACGATGGATTGACTGAGTTAGGAACGCACACTCTTCTTTTCGGGCTTTTGTTCATGTTCTGTGGTAATGCGTTTTGGTCACGAATTGTTAGAGCAAGAAACTCACGACTTTTAGCAGGGCTTGTAAACGAAGTTTCCGCTATGGAAGAAGAAGTGGCTGCGGTGAAGGCGTGGGCTAAGGATTTCTACGAATACATTACTCAATCCAAGTGATACTATGACGCCTGAAAATAAAAAGTCCTTGTGGGCATACATACGCAAGGCGGGAGATAACTTAGACGGTAAATTACCTCAATCTCCTCGTCACCCCAAAGGTCGGAACCCTTATGCACACATCGCTAAGTGTATCAAATCTAAATATGGGCGTTCTTATGGTGAATTATCAGATGATGACTATGATGATGTGGTTCGCTTTATTGATTATTTAGTGGAGAATCCTTTTTGAGGTGAGTGTATGGATGATAAGTGGGTCGTGATTGGAGTAGTCGCAGGTGTTGTTCTATTATTTTTTGTTATCATGGTTACATTGAAATTAAGAGAAATGATTTCAGCATTAACTTTGGAGAACCTTTCTCTCCATGACCAAACCTTTGTTGTGGAAGAAGAGCCTCCCGATATACGCAGATTAAATCCTTATCGCAAATATTGATAAGTTATGTGTGTGTATAGTGAAATGGTGAAAAATATGGAATGTCCAACTTGTGGGTGGGGTGTGCGAGTAATCAGAGAATATGAAGAGAACGGTATGGTTGTAGGCATTTATGAGTGTCGTGAAAGTTGTCCTACTCAGATTAGAGTGGCTTCTCCTATTGAGTTTATGCGCCAACTGAATAAGTGGGAGTGAATGAAAGCATTCTTATAGTCGGTCAGACGAATAAGTTTGATTCACATGGCGATTAAGGAAACCGTATCAGATGTAGGCTCAACTGTTGAAACAGGAGCCCGTGACTTAGTGAGCATCCCTTCTCTACTCGGAGTAGCGGCTGTTTTATCTTCAGGTGCGGTGATTTCTTCTTACATGGGATTGTTCGGTAAGCGCACTCGTCTTGTTCGTATGACCGCTCTTGGTGTTCTTGCATCTTCTCTCGTAGGATATGCCGCAACAGGCGCAAGAGGCTTCACAGGAGATATGCGAACAGGGGCTCAGGCTTTTACTGCAACTCTTGGTTTGATGGCTTTTGCTCAACTTGTTAGAGATTTAATGCAAGGTGGACTTCCGAAGATTGAGTTTGGTTCTGAAGGAGAGATTTTGAATGAGCCTTCAGGTGATGGAAGAATTATCGGACAGCAAACTGCAACTGAATCTTTTACACCAATCGCTGAAGACCCTGTGCCTAATGATATTCTACTTGAACAAAAGGAATACCGCCATAAATATGATACAGTAGAGTGGCGTGACCTCGGACAATACCAACCTTTGGATAGCCACCGTTCTGATATTGGTCATGCACCTCCTGTTTGGATGGCTGAAAAGGTTCCTTCTGTTTCACAACAACCTTTAGAGGCTAACGCTTCAACGATTAGTCCAACAGGAGTTTCTCAAACTGTATACAACGAATGGATTCGACCATCTGTTACTATGGGAAGTGCATCACCAAGCGGTCATGGAGTGATTGAATGGTGGGGTGCAGAAAGAATGGGTAACAATGTTCAGGCTGCTGACGGCTTCGGTTCTGTTATCGGACAGTAGGTGGGCTCTTTGCCCCCGAATGATAATTCAGAAGATTCTCTGAGTTTAACTGATTCTTTTCTCTTGATAACTGCTCTTATAGTGGTTCCGTATGCTGCTTTTTCACTATATGGTTTTGGAAAATATCTTGCGACTCGGTAAGGGTGGAAATGCAAGCGTTCATATAGTCAAAAAAGTTGAGTAATATCAGAGTCGCTGAAAACGACACGATAAAAAAATAAAATGGAGATGAAGAAAATGGCGATGAGAAGTCAAATTTATGAATGGAGCAACCTCGCCCCTAATGGGACAGGTTCAACACTACAACGAAGAGCAGGAGATATGCCTGTTGCTATCACACAAGGGCAGCAGTTTAGTATCTTTACAGGTAGCATTGGTTACAACTGCACAAAGCCCGCAGAGACAACTGCTACGCAGTTTGTCGTAATCGAAGATATTGCTTGCACACCTGCTACACAGTCGGCTGACCCAAAGTTGGCAAACGAGAATGGTGGAGCGGTTCAAGTAAGAATCAACACAACTGAATACTTCCAAAACCCTGATGTAACTGCTATGGCAGGTGTTACAGGAATGGCAAGTCCTTACCCAAGAGGTATCGCTGTGACTACTCCTACTGCAACTAACCTACTAAAGTCCTTCGACCTTTACCCTGATGTATATGTTCTACCAGGTCAGGTTTGGGATGTCCTTTACACACAAGAGGGAGGAACCCTATCAGCCAACACTACTTCCTGTGGTGTCGCTGTATTCGTCAAGTATACACTTTACGATGGGCCTGACGCTCTAATTGCTAACAAACTTCTTGAATTGGGTATCACCGTAAACCCTGCGAATGTTGATTGGTATAAGAGAACATTGATTGAACAGCAAATGGGCGGAGGTATGGCTTAATCGGCCACCCGTTTTAGGAGATAAAAAATAGGAGATGAGAAATATGGCGATGAGAAGTCAAGTATATGAATTTACAGCAGCAAGCGCAGGTGCAGCGAGAGATGCACAGAACAGTATCTTTACAGGTGGTCCAACCTTCGGAACCTCAATTACCAAGCCCGCAGAGACAACCGCAACACAATTCGTGGTTATCGAGCAGGTAGCGTCCTCAGGTTCAACCCCTGCAACATACGCAGGAACAGGTATTCAAGGTTACACTCAAGTTAGAATTAACACAACTGAGTATTTCCTGAAGCCCGACAACATCCCTAACGATGGAGTCCCAGGCGCAGCAAGTCCTTACCCACGAAGCGTTGATTTCCAACCTTCCTTCAACCTTTACCCTGATGTATATGTTCTACCAGGTCAGGTTTGGGATGTATTGTATGTAACCCGTGGACCTGCTAACACAAATGACGGACTTGTATTCGTCAAGTATACACTTTACGATGGGCCTGATGCTCTAATCGCTAACAAGTTGTTGGAGTTGGGTATTTCAGTCAGCCCTGCAAATGTGGATTGGTATAAGCGCAGCCTAATTTCGGCACAGAGCGCACCTGCCCCTGCACCTGCTAACGGTGCATAAGCAGGAACCAAGTGAACAGGTTTGCTACTACTTGATAGCCGTAAGGCTAAATGATGGTTGGAGCAATACTGTAACCTCTGTATGAGGAAGTTTTACTTCTTCTATGAGTTTACTATGCTTTCAAGGAATGCTTTGAGAGATTTACTCTCTTGTGTTTGTCGTTGATGTAGATGTTGTTTGGTTTCTTCCGTTTGGTTCAACCATTTCGCATAGTTATCTTTTACATCGTGTAAAGCCTGATTCCACGCATCCATGTTTAGATATTCTTCACGACTCACATACTTTGCACTATTCCCACTTGCTTCTTCAATAGTTGGATATTGTTTACAAATAACAGGGCAACCCCTTGAAATTGCTTCTGTGGCAACCTGCCCATAGCCTTCTGAGGCTGAAGGAAAGAGGAAGACATCAATTTCATCATAAAAGGTTTGAATGTCTTTCACATATTTTATTATTTCATAGTTAGTCGGTATAGGAGTGCTATACACTTCTGCACCTAAAGCGATGTAATCTTCAAATCCTCTTACTCCGTCACCCCAACCTCCGCCAAGAATCTTGAAGTGAATGTTGGGGTTCTCTGTGATAAGATGTCTCAAGTGTTGGCTACCTTTTCTTGGAATGGGGTTGATGAATCCCACTGTGAAGGGTTCGCTAAAGTTTGGATTTCTTTTGTTCTTAGACCACCATGTTTCATCTAACGGAGGGTGAAATACGATTGAATTACCTTTTCCGAAAAAACATTCGACTACCTTTTCATTGAAATCCGTAATGTGTATACGGCCTTGTTCACCTTTACACACATGAGTTTTGGTTAGAGGTAATTTGCTCAATTCGTCTTGGAGTGTAACACCTTCTTCATTCTCATCTTTCATTATGCTGCGGAAATACTCTAAGGTTTTGTCGTAACTCTTGGTGTGCAAAACATCGTTTTCCAATTCAGCCGAAATGTGTCTATCAAAGTCATACGATAGCGTTACAAATTTAGGGAACAATTTTTTAACTTGTTCGATGTGACCCTCATCTTCGGTAAGAGGTATCTTCTGAGCAAGGATGATAGCACAATCAAAACTCTTGTAATCTACTTCTTTCTCTATTTGGTCTAACCATTTTGTAATCAAATGTTTTAGAGAAGGCTCTTTGAGGCACGGAATAATCTTGTAACCATAATCCATCCCTTCAGCCAATTCTAAAATTTCTCTATTCAATACTCTTATCACAGGAGCAGAACCATTATCCTGTTCTTCTACCTCAGGGACAGGTGTTATTCCCCAAGCATCTACACCTTCAGAGCATAAAGCCTCTACTAAACGATGTGGATATACCTCTCCACCCCCCCATAAAGGAGGCCAACCTAAAGATAAAACGGCTACTTTCATAGTAATCACAGATGGAAAATTAAATGGTATGCTCCTATCATGGCAGCCGTAACAATAGCGGAAAACACATTAGCGATGAATTGAACATAAATCTCATCGTGCAAATCATCATGCACTTCTTTACCAAACAGAATCCATTTCTTCATGCAACCACCCTTGAAAACAAATAATCTGCTTGGTGTTCATCAGCGTATAAACTCCCTTCGTTGTTACTTACCTCTTGGAAACCGTATTCAGCCAACAAACTCCGAATATCATCTAAAGGGGGTGCATCCTCATATTCAGGATTTCGACAACCTTCCGTAATTATGTATTTAATTTCAGGTAAAAGTGTGGAGGCTCCTTTCAAGGCTTCAATTTCTGCCCCTTGTAAATCTAAACAAAGCAAATCAATAGTTTTGCCTTCACGATTTGTCTGCCACCATGATTCTAAAGTTTCAGTTTCTACTGATACAGATTGCTGTTCAAGTTGCGGCCTTCCTTCTTCGTTTTTACCTTTGAAAACACTTGACGCTCCTACATTACCGTTTACTACGATATGAAACTCCAAGTTAGTTTTTTCAGACCATACGGCTTTATCAACTAATTCTATTTCGGGGAAAAACTGTATGTGGTGTTTGACTAATTCAATAAGGTCGGGGTGGCATTCCCAACATACTACTTCAGCAGCGAAATGTTTGTGTAGCCAAATAGCATCTAACCCATCTCTACTACCTAATTCTACAACCGTATTGATTTCTCCTTTAGGTATATCATCTTTGAATAAAAAGTAAGCCCCTCCTCCGCCTTGATTGTGTTTTACGGCAAACTCTACTGCCCTTTTGTGTATACTATCATCCACCATTAACACCACCCTTAGTTTGGGTCACATAGTATAAGTGGTCTAACTCTTCTTCAGTAGGGAAAATTAAATCTTCAGGTTTAGGAACCTCGTATGAACCATCTCCTATCCAAGTGTGAAACTTCACTGTTTCTTCGTAGATATTAGTGTTGTCCAATCCTGCGTTATTCTCCGAAGTTATCCCTGTAAAAGTCCCAACCTCTCCAATGTTTTGAATCCGTGAAACCGCAGGTTCAATACAAACCCTACCTTTAATCCAATAATGAGCCATAGGTGTCGCCCATGAACCTTTCAAATCACAATGAGTTTCTTGGATATGTTTCCATAACCATGCTTTATTCCATTGGTGAGGCATAGATACATACGCAAAATCTTTGCTAATTCCGAACCACCCTTCAGAATCAATTTCTTCCCACACTCTTTTCCATGTGGCGAACCCGCAACAATTAAACCAATCGAGTGCATTTACTTGATTAGCAGCGAGGTTTTCTCTTTTATTACTGCTCATCATTGTTACCGAAAAAACTCTTTCATCGTCTTCGTAGCGTTCTAAAAGACGAGATACAAAATTAAGTGCGGATTCTGCTAACACTACATCATCTTCGATTACAATAACACGGTCTGCCTCTTCTTCGTTGAAAGCCCACGATAAAACATATCCCATATTCCCTGCACAACCAAGATTATCTGCGTGATTACGATATTCGATTTCTAAGTTAGAGTTTTCAAGAACATTTTGATTTTTCAATTGATTCTTTTCATCGCCTCCATCAAGAGAGCAAATAATCGGATATTTTTCTACCCCTTTACATCTTTCTAAAGCAGTAATAACTTCTTGAAAATATTCAGGTCTGTTATACGCACTTATGCAAATAATGGTTTTCATCCTTGACCCAATCCTTGTAATCTTTCCAAATCAGAGGCGACCATGATTTTCACCATTTGCTGCAAATCGGTTTTAGGCTCCCACCCTAATTCTGTTTTAGCCTTTGTTGCATCACCTCTAAGAACATCTACTTCGGCAGGACGCATGAAACGAGGGTCTTGTTTCACATACGGTTTCCAATCTTCAATACCGACTTCTTGGAAAGCCAACTCAAGAAAATCTCTAATACTGAAAGTTTTTCCTGTGGCAAGCACATAATCCTTAGGCTCATCTTGTTGAAGCATTAACCACATACCTTCCACATAATCAGGAGCATACCCCCAATCTCTCTTAGCATCAAGTGTTCCAAGAGCGATATGGTCTTGTAGACCTAAATGAATCCGAGCCACACCATCCGTAATTTTCCGAGTTACAAACTCTATCCCTCGCCTTTCTGATTCGTGATTGAATAAAATGCCTGAACACGCAAACATATCATAGGATTCTCGATAATTTTTCACCATCCAAAAACCGTAAAGTTTAGCCACACCATAAGGAGAGCGAGGATAAAATGGGGTTGTTTCCGAGGCAGGATTTTCTACCATCTTTCCAAACATTTCTGAAGTTGAGGCTTGATAGAAGCGAAGGGGCGGAGTAGATTCCTCATTTTGATATTCTCTAACCGCTTCCAACATTCTCAACACACCTAAAGCATTCACATCACTTGTTTGCATAGGGATTTCCCACGAAGAACCCACAAACGATTGCGCTGCGAGGTTATAGACCTCATGTGGAGTGGATTTCTTTAGGGCTCGTAAAAGGGAGTTTTGGTCAGTTAAATCGCCTGTGAGGAAGTGAAAATTAGGGTGGTCTTCAAGGTGGGCTGTATTCGTTCTATTCGGTTTAGATGTTCTGCGTTCCAAACCGTATACGATGTAACCCTTTTCTAAAAGGAAGTCGGCTAAATGACTCCCATCCATTCCGTTTACACCTGTTATCAAGGCTCTCTTTTCCTTGTTGTTATCTTGTATTTCCATATTATCCTCTCTTGAATGTTTTGGTTCCGTTCAGGACGGAGTATTCTATTTTTTCATCTCCTGCACAACCTCTTTCTAAATTGAGTGTTTCTTCAAACCATTTCCAATACTCTTCATCGTTGATGTTGTTATCTACCATTTTCAATGCCGCAAACATTTCACTAAAACCATCTCCTCGACTTATGGACTTGATTCCTGATTCATCTTTATGAGTCGCTCCTTGTTGAGTTGTTTGATTGATATGCACTCGATAGGTTCCTAAAATTGCCTCTATTTGGTGGCAATCTTCAGGCCATCTTTTCGCAATCTTACAATTCAATTCAGTGTCTTCTCCCATTGTGTGCTTGATGTTCCATCCACCCACAGTTTCTACTGCTTTTCGTGAGTAGATATGTGTGGAAGTCATCAAGGGACTCCAAAATATTCTGAACCATCTGTGAGGAGGATATGTTTTTTCCCACTCTCTGTGATAGCCTCCTACATTCGTGGTTTTGTATTCGTTACCTTTGTTAGAAACAACTATTACATCTACATCAGCCGCACCCCAAATAAACTTCAGATTTGGATTCTCTTTGAGAAGATTCGCACAATCTTCTAATTTCAAATCATACCATGTATCATCCGAATCTAAAAGAGCGAGATAAGGATTATTTCCTGCTTCTGTGGCTTGATTACGGGCGTCAGCGATTCCAATACCTTCTTGTTGTATGATATGGATTCTATCATCTTCGTAATCGGCAAGTATTTTCTTTGAATGCCATTCGTGGTCTTCAGGTGTTCCGTCTGAAATGTAAATCTGAAATTTTTGATAAGTTTGTTTCAATACCGAATCAATGGCTTCTCTTAGATGATGCGGTTCTGTTTTGTAAACAGGTATGATAATATCAAACTCAACCATACCTCAACTATGGGCAGATGGTATTTATCTATTACCTCTTTTCATCAACACTCGATGTTATCGTTTATAGCCTTGTTTGTAGAAATAGGTATGAGAGGCATGGCAAAGACGCAGGAAAAAACAGTGTTTTCCTTGATGGGGAACGACATTACAGAGACACAAATTAAGCATTTAGTGTCGCTTCTGCGTGAAAATCCCAACCTCGATGAGGAGATGTGTATAGATGGTCAAGCAGAAGAATATCTTGGGCGACCTGACTATCATCAAACGGTTCAATCGTTTTACGACCACGAATCTCCTGTAATGAGTTATTGTGCTTACCAAGTCATGCAAGAACACTTCATCATTGAAGATGAGTGTTGGTTCAAAGATTCTCACTACTCGGCTTCGGCTAAACGGATTCCTGCTTTGTATGATACTTTGCCTTTGAAAAAAACTCCTCAGCATAAGGATGACCGTGTAAGGATTCCGAAAAAGGGTCATTACTTTTGTAAACACAAAAAGGATAATACAAAGTGGGTGTTTTCTTTTCAAACATGGGAAGGAGCGGAATTGGATATACGAATATCCACAGCAGAAAGCCACGATAGAATAAAAGGAGTGTTTGATGCTATTGACTCTTTTTTTGCTCTCAAAGGCCCTCTGAAAGGGGCTTGCTTCAATCCTCATTGGAAATGGGTGGAGCCTGAATATGCGAATTGGGATTCCGTCATTTTGGGTGAAGAAGTGAAAGACGCATTAGATTTGAACATCGTCACATTTCTCGATAATTTGGAATTATATGAACAGCACAATTTACCGACATCCCGTGGAATACTACTTTCAGGATTGCCAGGCACAGGAAAAACTCTGACTATGGAAGTATTGCTTAACGAGTTTTCACAATTCACTCGTATCTATGCTCCTGCTGAAACTTTGAGCCAACCCAATGCCATTAACGACACATACGCTTTGGCTCGGAAATTAAGTCCTACACTCGTTATTATTGAAGATATTGATACACTTGGTCAATCTCAAGACCACCAAGATAGGTCAATCTATGTTTCTCAATTACTTTCTTCTCTCAACAGTGCGGAGCCGAATAGTGGAGTTATCACAGTGGCATCTACAAATTATCCTCAAGCCTTAGACATCGCTCTGAGAGATAGACCAGGTCGTTTCGATGCTCGGATTAACTTCACTTTGCCCAACTCTGAGGAAAGGATGAAGATTCTGAAGAAGTATTCTTCTCCCTTCAAGATTTCTGATGTTAAATGGAAAAATTGGGCTAAGAAAACAGAAAACTTCACAGGAGCGTGGTTGCGTGAGTTAGTTACTACTGCTTTCACCCTTGCCGTGAGAGAAGCAAAGAGTAATAAGAAACCTGTCCTCAAAGAGAAATACATGGAACAAGCATTTTCTATCGTAGAGAAAACTCGGTCTTTGGTTAATCAAAGAAGGAGTCAAGAAGAAGAGAATGAAACTTTGTTCATGTAGATGTGATTGAGTTGATAACAACCATAGATGAGTTTGAAAAAAGTGCAGCAGAATGGCAATTGAAGTTTCCTCGGAAATACCGAGCAGAACGCATCCGAGGATTGCCCTCGATGAGAAATACTTTTGATGGATTGTTCCGAAGTAATGGGGAGCCACCAAGTCCTGAAATCTTTTCGCAAGCAGTATGGGATGGTTGTAAAGGTGTGCGAGATGACCTTGAAGAAGATGTTAAGGCGAGGGCTCGCAGAGCCCACCCTTCTTTTGTTAGGGAAGCACATTTCTATCTGATTCTAAAGGAAAAATTAGAGGGAGTAGCAGAAGTTTTTACCTCTGCTGAATTAGATATGCACTATAAGACCGATTTTTTGATTTCTGCTCTAAACGCACCCATAGAAATTCGTATTCACACCTACACCGATACACAGAGAGCGCATCATTTTGCTGCTACGGAAACTAAACAACCACTCGCCTACAAACCTTACAATCCTGTAAACGGAGATGTGGAGGAAGAAGCCATTATTCTTGACTTGAGATTACCTATTGTTAGAGGTATTGGAAAGGAATTAGAAAATGGTCTTTGGTTGTATAATGCTGACCATGCAGAAGAAGTTTTAGAGGCTCTCAAGCAGATTCACGCAGATAATGGTTTTGACTTTTAAGTTTTTGGCTTGTTTAACCGCAACGGTCATATAGTCGTGGCACTACATCGGGATTGAAGTGATTTTAATGTCTGATTTAGATGATGTTCTTCAGCGTGATTTAGAAGGAAAGGTCACATGGTTAGTTTCAAAAGTAAGTGAAATAGATAATAGGGTCGAAGTTATTGAAACCAATCATCTTACTCACATTGAAAAGGAATTGAAATCTCTAACTAAAACCGTCAGCATCATTATGGCTATCGGTATGACTTTGATGACGGGAATCAACTTCGTTGGTCTTTGAATATATTCATTGTAAAAGGCGAGCATTCTTATAGTCCTTCGGGATAGTAAGGGTGGTGAAAACAATGGCAGGTATAGGTTCGTTTCTCCGTAATAACGCTTGGCTCATTATTGGAGGAGCCGTTATAGGATTTGTTTTTAGAAGACAGATTTCTGATTTTGCTACATCTTTGAGTGGGCGTCTATTGAAACGAGATGAAAAGGCAACAGAAATTGTTTATCGCCCTCAACCTATTGCAGGAACAGGTCAATTTGGTCGCACTTTAGGGCAAACAAGAGTTATGTCCACAGGCGAAGCCCCTCCTATGTTCGATAGAGGGAGAGCAGTTGGTCAAACCGTAGCCACTAATCCTGAGTCGGAAATAACAGATACGCCACTTCCTATGGGTCCTGTGCATGACCCTGCTACTGATACCCAAATGTTTAATGGAGCATTTACTGATGGAGCCTTGAAGTATACGGTTGCAGGTTTCGGAGCGAATTATTCGGGTTCTGCGATTGGGGTTCATTGATTCGTGAGGAATAAATATGAGAAAAAGATTCATGGATAAAGGCTCAGAGATGGGACTTTGGAAGGCTGAAGATTTCAGTGCTGAAGATGGAGATGGTGAAGAAGTTTCCATTCCTAAAAGAGATTTCACAATTCCTTTTCTATCTTCTTTGAGAGATGATACTCTCACATTAGGCAGCCTTTGTCTTTCCGTAACCGCAGGTGCAGCAGGTATTTTTACAAAAGAAAGCCTTGTAGATAACACATGGAAAAGTGTTCTTCGTTACGCTTCGATTGGACTTGGAGCGTTTGCTTTAGGAAGGATAACACGAAATGGAGATGTTAATTCACTTGCTGAAACCTTTGCTCAAGAGAGAAACATGATGGAACAGGTCTTGGATAAAATGGAACATGATATTGAAGAAATTGAGGAAGAAGCCGCCACTAATGCAAGGAAACAGGTTTTAGATGTAGGCGGAGGGATGTTGAATGCGTTCCACGCCACAATGGGTCCTTCTTTGACGAGTAGTAACAATGCTTACACAACAAGAGCGCATGGTCAAGACCCGTTCTCACAAATCCGCTACTGATAGGCTTATTACATAGGACGGTTTAGTAACTGTATGAATACTCTTGAGAATGTCTATTGTCTTGGTTGTAAAACACGCCATGAAAAAGTCGTTATCAGCGAAATAAACACTATTCAAGTCCGTGGGTCTACTCGGCATCAAGCGAAAGGCGTCTGTCCTGAAGGTAAAACTTGGACAAAAATCTTGAAGGCTTCGGAAATACCCACTATGCAAGATGCAGTAGGGGAAACTGTTGAAGTCGAGAGCGTAAAAGAGGAACCCCTTTCTGAAACCCCTTCTAACGAGGTAGTTGAAGAAGAGAAAGAAACCACAGTAGATGTTTTTGAACGGGCGAAGCGGGAGGCTCAAATAGTTGAGGAATCGCAACCTCCAAGTGTTGAACAGGTTGTCGTTGTTGAAGATGTGGAGTCCGTAAGTGTGGAAACGGGGGAAGAAGATATTCAAATCGAACAACCACGGATTCAAATGGAAGAGGAAGAGATGGAAGATGAAGAGGAGGATGGTGGCGAAATACACACTCTTCATACCACTTATCCTCGACCTCGTAAAAGAGTGGAATTGCGAGAACCTCTTAGACAGCCTCCTAAAAAGGAAACTCCTTCGCCTTCACCTCATGTGGAAAAACAGAATCGGGAGCGAGCATATCGAATCGGTTTTGAAATAGGTGGTCGTGTTGCAGAGGAAGAAGGTATTGAGTTTGGTCATTTTATCGAAGAGTGTTGGGAAGATACACGCATCCCCCGACAATATAGCGAGGATTTTGTTCAAGGTTATCTTGCGGGAGGTATGCAAGTAGTTGAAGAATCCATTGGAACCGAATCTCCTGATGAAATGCCAACAAATAACATGAAGCCTACTACCGTAGCAGGAATCGCAGGATTAGGGATTTTTGGAGCGTGGTTAGCGAGTAGATTGAATCAGGGACAACGATAGAGCCTCCATAGGTTTTTATTGTCGTTCTGTTTCATAAGGAGGGGAATCCTATGGGAATTAGAAGACAGGTTATTGAGTTTTCTTACGGTGATGATGGTTCTCAACCCGTAGAAGATTTAGAAGAGTTTCCCGAAAAACAGCAAAGTATCATCTCTTCGGGCTTCGGCAACGCTACTGAGCCGAGTGCTGCAACAAAGGTTAATCAATTCATAACTGTTGAAGCGATGGGTTCAACACCTGGTCTATGGGCGACAGAAACTAATTGGTGTCCTGTGGGATATATGCAGATTCAAGTAGAGAACACTTTCTTTTACAATTTACCTGACGGGAGGATGAGTGATGGGCTTTCAGGAACAGCAGCCCCATATCCTATTTCTGTTCAATATCAGAGGTCGTATAATTCATTTCCGAGAGTTTATCTTTCACAAGGAACCTCTTTTGATGTCTTATACTATATGGTAGAATCTTTTATCGGCACTCCTGATAATTTTTCAGGTTTGCCAATGGAATACAACACAGTGAATTATTGAGGTGAAAATATGGGATGGACTACGATGCTAAACGACTTTACTTCTACCAATGAGTATACTCCTATCCTTGAACAGACAGCAATAAACAATCTTGTAGATTATACTCCTGAAACTCTGATGATAACTTGTGCTGCTATGAATACTCTTGGTTCAGGAGAATACACTATTTGCTTAGGAGGTTATTACATCTGTAATGGAACGAGCGGCATTCCTTTAGGAGATTCTTCGCCTGTGATTATGAGTGGGTTACAAACTGCCACGGATGCCACGACAGGAGAACCTGTTTTTGGGATGTGGAGAGCAATCTCGCTACGAGATGTAGTGAGTAATCCTGCTCTAACTTGTCCTGAATTATCTACTGTTACACAAATTGTGGCTATTCCTTCTACCTCCGCAAATTTTCAGGCTAAAAGCCAAGATTATATGATTTTTGGACATACTGCTATTGATTATACAGGATTAGGTTATGGGGCTAACTTACCTTCGGCTCCTAACTCTGAAGTTTCTCCTTTTGGAATGCTGTTTAATACTCTAACCTCGATAGCCTCAGTATATTTTACTGATACATTAGCAACAAACCCTCCTCAAGCATGGGTCGAGACAGATTCAGGGGCAGCCGCAGCGATTCACCCTAACACTCTGACTGATGCCGTGTATGATGCTCGTATGGACCGCATTGTAGCGGTGGGAAATGCCTCTGAAGGAGGTGGCGGGCAGACATCTGTGGGAATATGGATAGAAATGTTGGATGATGCTACCGCTCCGACTTTTGCTTACAATGGGAATATCGCAGGAACCACGGGAACACCCGTTTATCCGTGTTATTATCGTAGTGTTGATATTGTGAGTGCAGAAGCAGGTTTACCTACTATTTTCATGGCAGGAGGAGCGACCTACGCTTGGCCTAATCCTGACCCTCCTGCGACAGGCATTCTTACTTTGTATCAGGCGAATTATGATAAGGCGTGGGGAGGAGGTAATCCTCGTATAGCAGGTTTGGATAATGGGCAGTTAAATCCCGCAGGATTGTGGGAAACCTTATTTGTGGGGGTTCTTGAGGATATGCCTACAAATATCACTATGGTTCAAAGAGTTGTCGCTGATGGAGAAGATGTAATCTTTGTCGGAGGTTCTAATGGACTCGGACCTTTCCTATATTCTATTAGTGGGCTGACCACTCAAGGAGGAACGAATCTTATCGAGCCTATTGGTTCCTCGACAAAAGTAGAGTTTGCTGAACAGAAAGTGGATTCAGGCTCCTTAATCTCTACGGTGGAACAAATTCCTACATACACCACAGGGGTCTTGACGGCTCCTCTTTCCGTAGTTGGCTTCACAGGAAGGAAGGCTAAATTGATGTCGGGAGGGCTCGTTTATCGTTCCTATATCTATCCTCGCACACCTCCTGCATACAGTCCTACATTTGGTTCTGATAATGGATTTTTAATTTCTCTGAGCCGAGGTGCAAATCTATGGAATTTCACCATTAACCAAGACGCTCCTTCAACTCAATTATCGAATCTAAGAATAGGATATTTAGAAAACGATGGAACAGGGAATCCTGATGTATGTTACCTAATCAATTCTGAATATGGTTTAGGGGCGACACCTGCAACTAATTTCGCAACAGGAGCGTTTGCTACCAATAATATTGCCCGATGTTACTTTGAATATATTCTGTATGATGGGGTTGATGCTTTAGTTGCTAAAAAGTTACAACAATTAGGCATCAGAGTCACAATTACCAATACTGAATGGTATAAGCAAACTATTCTTGGACAGGGGCTTGATGTGGATGCTGATTTCTTCCGAGAGTGGAGCGATTTACAAGATGAACAAAATGCTAACCGTCAAAAGTTGGCCGAAAAGTATGGAGCAAAACGACCTGCTAAAAGACCTGTGCGAACCGAATTGTTCGATGAGTATGCACACATGGAAGAATTGATGCAAGAAATGGATGCTATGAGAGAAAACGAGGCTGACTTTGAGGTTCCGTGGAGTGATGAAATCGGAGACATGAGAGAAGCCCGAATACGAGAAAAGACAACTCAAGATGTCGTGAGAATAAATGAGTTGGTAGAGTCAGGGGAATTGGCCGATTTAGGTGAAGTCGAAGTTGAGGAAAATGAAAAACAAACAGAAAAGGATGAGTAATCATGTCGCTTCACAATGCTCACATAACTCTGTGTGTAAAGTGTGAAAAAAAACCTGCAACCATAAATTACACCCCTCCTCATTTGAAGGAAACACGAACCAAATGGGCTTTATGTAGGGATTGTTACAACACCTTTTCCTCTATTTAGATGTTGAGTAGCATTCTTATAGTCCTTCTGTTCAATTAAGTTGAGGGATGATATGAGCGAAGACATTGAAATCGAAGATGTTGAAGACGCTCTGCGTAGAGCAGACGAATTAGCCGACTTAACAGGCCGCTCAAAAAAGGACATCATAGCCGATTTGCTTGATGATGGACAATTGAATATGAGTGCGGGAGAAGATTCAGAAGAAAAAAAGGATTTCCTTGATGTCGCTCAAGAGCAAGCGGAAAAGTTGAAATCACTTTTAACCACTCTCATCCCTGTCTTTGCGTTGCTTATGGGAATAGGTGCTGAAGGACTCGGTGTGGTTGATGTAACAGGATGGGGTGAAGATTCTATGTGGGATGATAGTAACCCTTACACACCTCCACCTACTGTTTGGGGTTGCATGGATTCCAATGCGAGGAATTACGACTCGATGGCAACGGCAGATGACGGTTCTTGTGAATATGATGATAATAATGGTGGAGGAGGTGGCCCTCCTGTAAATTGCCAATGGTCGTGGGAGGATAATTCTTATTTGGATAACGGAAACTTTTTAGTGATTCGGGCTACTTTCTCTGACGATTCATGCCCCCATGAAATGGAAGGCCACTTCACTGTGGAAATAATCAAAGATAATGAATACTACGATGAAGATGAATGGCACAATATCAGATTCAAACACCACTACGACTTAGAACATCAATTTGTCGAGTTAGAAGCAGGTGTTTATCGAAATCACTTCAAGTTTGAAACAAATGACGGTTCACAGTGGACTTGGGACTCTCCTGAAACCCATGAAGTATTTGATGATACTTGTTATCCTCAAACAGAATTGGATGCGCCCACTCTAAGCACAGATGGCAACGACTTAATTGTGGATTTGGTTTTCTCTGATATGGGTGGTTGTGGGCAAGATATTGAAGTGGAAATGGAAGTTTGGAGAGCAGGAGAGTTATATGATAGTTTAGATTATGGCGAAGTCCATAGTGGTGTCTTTTGGATTGAACCTGAGGGTGATTCAACTATGCGTGTGCAAGGCAAGGCTGAATTAAGTGACCTTCCTGATGGTGATGATTGGACAGTTAAGGCAAGATACGCTCATGCTAACGCTGATGATGCACCGTATGAAAGCGGATGGCGAGAATCTAATTCTGTTGTTATTGACGAAATTGATGATAACATTTACGGTTGCACCGATTCCGAAGCCACCAATTATGATTCTATGGCTACCTCAGATGATGGTTCATGTGAATATCCTCCCGAAGACCCTTGTGATGTGGAAATACACAATCATTATCGGGGCCATGTAGCGGAGGATGCAGAACAAGATGCTATCTTAGTCGCCTTTAGAGTTGTGCCGAGCAATTGTGAAGAAGAACAGATTGAAATAGACATCGAGTTATTCCAAAATGGCTACGAGGCAAATTACACTCATTGGTTAGAAGTCAGTGGAGATGATGAATACACTGATGTATCTCATGTTTTTGATGGTGTAGCCGTGGGTAATTCTTGGATTCCGAAAATCACAGCCTCTCTTAACGATGAAGTTTTAGAGCAGGTTAATTTTTGGGGTATAGATGTTGAAGAACAAGAGCCTGAAATATGTGAAATAAACCTTTATTGGATTGGCTTCGCTACGAATGCTACTCATGCTCAAGTTGGATATGACCTTGATTGTGGTGAAGAACAAAACGACCTTGACGGCTACAATGTATCGGTTCAATTCTTGGTGTATGAAGTTGGTTCAGCGAACAATTCTTCCGCTCAACCTATTCTCTATGAAACACGCTTGCATTACATTCAAGGATGGGTTGAAGACAACCAATTGATTACTTTGACTAATTTCACACAGTCGAACAACACCCATTACGATTTCTATTGTTATTTCACATGGATTGATGGTGAAGGAGAATCACGAATGATGGAATACAAATGGTTGAATAGAGAATTGGAGGCGTAGAGAAATGAATAACACGCAAATTATAGGGGCAGGAATTTTTATCATCGGTATGGCGACCCATGTTAAATTCCGTTCTCATCCTTCAGGAACCTTTTTATTCATTGTTGGAGGATTTTTGCTGTGGAATGGTTGGGTGGCGTCTGTTAATGATGACCGCAACTTTGCTATATTTGGATAGGTGATGTAAAATGGAATTGGATGCTTTTGGATTAGTTGCAGAATATGGATTGCCTTTGGTTTTGTTGTTAGGGGCGATTTACGCTCTTTACAAGTTTATGGTGTTCAGCCTCTACGAAGTAAAAAATGAGTTTGGTAAAAGGCATGAAGAAAATGCACAGGCTAATGAGGACATCAAAATAGCGTTGGCAGAAATTAAATCCGACTTGAAATTATTCTTAGAGATTATGAGGGATAGGTGAAAAGATGACTCATGTAGTAACTTCAGCGTGTGTGAATCACAAATATCAAGATTGTGTAACGGTATGTCCTGTGGAAGCGTTCCGAGAATTAGAAAAATATCTCGTTATTCATCCTGACGATTGTATTGATTGTGGGGCTTGTATAAGTGTGTGTCCTGTGAATGCAATCTTTGAAGAGAGCGATGTTCCTGAGGAAGAATGGGAATGGATTAAACGAAATGAAATCGAGGCGGAAGACGCTCCAATTGCCGAAGGAGATTCAGAGGTTTTAGGTGATTAAGATGAGTAAAATAGATTGGGATGTAAGAATTACTTTCAACAATTTGATGGTGGCTATGGTGTCTTTACCACTAATTTTAGTGTTCATGGTGTTGTCTTATCAATTGATAACTACGGCTTTCGTAGACGACCAAGTGCGAGAAGATATTGAAGCGTATATCGCTGTTCTTGGTATTTTGAGCGGTCCTGCATACATGGCTATTTCAAGGTTCTTTGATAGGTGGAATGCCGAAGAAGAGGAATATATCGAATCTGTGCGTAGACAACATAAAACAGAAAACGATATTCGCAGAGCGCAAGGACGATTACAAGAAGATGAAGAACCGATTATTATTGAACCTGAACCTGATACAGATGAGGTGATAGAGTGAGAGATGGCGTGGTTTTAGAAAGTGTAGTAGTAGGCTTGACGACTTTAGGAATAGGGTCTGCTTTGATGTTTGTTCCTATTGAAAACAAGTGGTGGCCTTTTGCAGGAACCTTTTTAGTAGGGTTTTTAGCCCACCTCGGCTATGAATGTGTGGGTTTGAATAAGTGGTTTTGTGAAAACCGAATGTAGAAATAGTCGAACAGCGAAGTTGAAATAGGTGAGATAAATGACGGGTTACAATATCACTTGTAATAATGCAGGAGGTTTGTATAATCAACAATGCTATGATTCTCAAGGCCACGAAATTATTGCTTACACTTCTACGGGTGCGCCCATTGGTTACGATGCTCAATCAGGAAAAACTTATCTGAGTGCATTGGATAGTAGTGGGAATGTGTATCAACCCTATGGGTCAGCAGGTATTCCTTACACCATTCAAGATTCAGGACCGATTTCCTCTGTTGTAGGTAATTGGATGCCCTCAGGAGGAGCAGACCCCCAAGCATTTCTCAGATTGATGACGATGCCTGGTGCAGCCGCTCGTCAAAGAGAAGCCTCCACTACGGTTCCGTGGTATTACAATGTCTTTGGATTGAAAACACAACCTGAAGTAGTCGGAGGTCAATGGTGGCCTTCTTGGATGTCGTTTTCGTCTGAAAGTAAGCCAAAGGGTGGCTCCAATCCCACTCAAACCATCTTTGGTAAGATAGCCAATTGGTTTAACTTTGTGGAAGCAAGTGGAACACGAATGGCAAGAGCAGGAATAGCAACCGTAGGCGTTCTTGGGATTATGATGGTGATGCGTAATAAAGGTGAGTAAAATGGTCAGTAGCGAAGATTTACAAGACACAGGCGATGAAAAAGAGGCTATCGCAGAACACCACCAAGATAAGGTGGCACAACTCCGAAGTAGATTTTTTATTGAAACGCTCGCTTTTATGGGTGTTACTATTGGTTTTACACTCTCCCTATACAATGTATGGAGAACCCATCGCCAAATACAAGGTCAAATCAACAATCTTAATTGATACTCTTGATAGTGTGCTTACGCTTAAAGCGTAGAAATGTTACTTTACACTGATACCCATGACGGATGAGTGTGAAACAACCTCTGATGACGCCCCTAACGAGGGTATTGAAGGTGAAGATGATGTCGTGGTGGAAAGGGATATTGTGGATTTTTGGCAGTTTACTGAGTATGCTCGTTTGACTATCGGAGAAGAGGAGTATAAGAGTGACCCTGATTTTTGGGCGGCACAGTTTCAACGAGATTATGATACTATCAAGGAAAGGCTTGAAATTGAAAGAAAGGTTATTTCGGGCGAGATGGTTTTGGGTGATTTTGAAGAAGATTTAACACCGCATGAGTTTGTTTGGGAAAAGGTAGGTGGATTGCGGTTACTAAGCCTTGACCAATTGATTTTAGAGTGTAATCAAGGTATTTTCCGTGAAGATAGATTTTACTGTGATAAGGGGCGGGCGTGGATGAAAAAGGTGGTAAAAACATTAAACGCTTACGGTTTTCCTTATGTGAGAAAGGTGGAAGTGGAAAAACGACTTCTTTTAGAAGTGAGTAAGAATCCAATGGGAGTGATATGATGAGCGATGATGTAGATTGGGACAGGTTATCGAATCCTCAAATTATTTCGGCTAAATTCATGGTATTCCTTGTTTTAGGAATTATGTGTGTCGTGCAAACCTTTTCCATCTTGGTTGCCCCTACTGAATGGTGGACTTGGCAATTACTTGGATTTATTACCGCTACGAATCTTGGGGCTGTGATATTGGCGATTATGGCACAAAACACGGCTAATGATATTGGGAGGCAGACGAAAAACGCCTTCACTCCTGAGTTTTACAAAACCATTACTGTTTTATCGAGTTTCCATCGTCTATTTGAAGAAGAGGCTGAAAAGGAAGGAAAGGATTTGAATGCGGAAGTCGAAGATTTAGCCCCGAAGGTTTGGAGCCTTGTTAGGGCGAAAATAGATGTTGATGCTTCTGAGGGGGTGGAACCGATGGACGCCTCACAGTTTGTAGATGAGGCTACGAGTGACGAATTAACCTTTGAGAATGCGTAGATAAGCATTTTGCCGATAATTGATATAGTCGGCCTGTGGAAGTAAGTTGTGAACACTTTACGCAAGATTGCATTTATTCTATGGTTGTGTCTATGTTTCTTTATCGTGGTAGGTATTGTTCAGTTGTCTTACTTTGCGGAAACAGGGAATTATCTCATGTTCAATCCTGAAGAAGTGTATGATTTATTGAGTGTCTACGCTCCTCTCGGCTTCCTAATAGATATTGTCGTTATCGGTCTGATATTTCGTTACTTTGTCCGAAGACAAAACCGTAAAAGAGAAGAGAGTCGGCCTTTGAAAGAATAAATACCTTCTTATAGTCGTCCTGCCGTGTAAGATTAGTCAAAGCGCACAGTTAAGTAGTAGTGATGATGAATAAGAACGGAAGTGAATAGTATGGCAAACCAAGACCCACAACCTGAGATTTACAATGTCCAATCCAACTTTGCACAAACAGCAACAGCAGGAGTTGTGACTAACATTCAAACCTCTCAGGCGAATAATGAAGAAGTTAGAATTTACGCTATGATGGTTAATATCACCACTACGGCAGGTGCAGCAGTTAGCCCAACGGCTGACCCTGATATTGATTTCAATGTGCAAATCACAGTTGGCCCGAACAATATTCCTACCAATCCTTTTAGTATTGCTCCAACTTTTTGTAGTGAATCGAAGATGCTAACTTTCCCAACCCCAATTCTTGTTCTCTATCAATATCCACTACAAGTTACAATTACACCTAACAATGCAATAGCCTCAGCAGATGGCAGAACAGTTACACTTCAACTAATCAGCGAATTGGCTCTACAAAAGGTGGCAGGAACATATACGGACAGCGACTTCCCTCGCTCACGCTGAGGTGGTTGAGGCCACTAAAGCGGAGGGATAAAAAATGGTAGCACCCACACAAGGACAACGAAACCTGAAAAATGCGTATCGCAAAAAGGGTTTTCAAACTCCTTACACTAAACAGGGTGACTCCGTAGACCCAAGCCCACCCCCTGTTAGCAGTTATGGAACCACATTAACGGCTCCAACGAGTCCACATCGTAAAGGATTAACGAGTCCTGTTCAGCAGCGTCCTGTAAGGTCGAGGTTCGGTGATAAGTCAGCCTTTCGTTCCTATAACTACAATATTACACCGTGGCATCTCTATCCTAAAGCGGATTCTTCAAATGTAATCAAGAGAGAAAACTTAGCCACAGGAACATTAGCCAATGGTGGCGCAAGTGTAGATATTCAGACGGTTTTTCTCACTGATAACGGATTGGCTCCAAACGCAGGAGGAAGTCCTTTAGGAGAGTTTTGGAGAATTAGTAGATTTGGTCATGCAGAATTGGCTTATGGAGCGGGATTTGCAGGAAATATTACATATCAAATCGTCATTGACGGACAGGTTTCTTTAGAATGGCAAAACTTTCAACTTGGGCCTACCACACCGAGCAACCAAATGTTCCATTTTGAAAATCCTCTTGTTGTTAAACAATCCTTTGTTTTCCGTGTAATTAACAATGCTACGGGAGGAACCCCAAGTCCGAGTTACAATTTCGCCACTGATGGTAATGTGGATAGTCAAATTGTTGGTTGGACTGAACAATACGCTGCTTCTTCCGAAACCTCACACGAAGATATTGAACAATCTTGAGCGTGATGCTCTTTGCGAGTGTTCTTATAGTGGTTCTGCCACTTTTTACATGAGGGCTCAATATGGGAATGAATACAGGAACCAATAGAAGTCGAGGCGGCTTACAAGTTAATGATAATAATGGAGCCTCCACTATTTGGGCCTACGGTGTAAATGAAATTGTAGTTACCGCAGGAACATTAGTCAATAACGGACAAGGAAAAGTTACCATCACTACGGGTGGCGGGGGTGGTGGTGGTTCAGGAACCGTTACTTCTATCACTAATGCAGCAGATTCAGGCACAGGAACAGCCATTACTACTTCAGGAACATTCACTTATACGGGTGGAACAAATATCACTACTTCAGTTTCAGGAACCACAGTTACTATCAACAGCGATAGTGCTTCTACGGTGGCTGCGGGTGTGGCTAACGAAGTAGCCTTTTACACAGGAGCCAATGCTTTAGGAGGTTCAACAAAATTCACATGGGATGATACTGTCGGTGCGGAAAGATTGACTATCTCAGGAGGTTCTGCTTCAGATATGGTTAGAGTTATTTCTACTGATACAAGCACA
>MDSZ01102607.1_pt1 | contig 38629 bp, 30 predicted proteins | sample 811201 | NCBI WGS metagenome assembly MDSZ01 (sample SAMN05326647, study PRJNA326480) | marine metagenome | isolation source: seawater | place: Indian Ocean: North | collected 2010
AGGTGCGGTCAGGTATGACTATTCTTGTTTTAGGTTCAATCCATCTGTTTATTGTCGGTACGGACATTTTGCAGCGGACTTTGGGTGGGGCTGGTATAACTGCATTGGAAAGTACCAACCGGGTCGGGTCAGGTCTTTGGCTGCTGTATGTTGTCTTGTTAGTCTGTGTTGAATTCCATGCGGGAATTGGACTTTATCGCTTTACTGTGAAATGGTGGCTCGGCAAACAGCTTGCTTTAATTGGTAAAGTGACGCGCAGGAAAACACATATCGTTGAACAGGTTATTCTCATATTTTTTGTTCTGGTTGGGATTGTTACACTGGCTGTGCTATCGGGCTTGATTGAACCCCCACTGGAATCATTAATGGCAGGAGTTTGGGACAATTCTCTATGAGTAATATAATTACTACAGATGTGCTGGTAATTGGTGCCGGTCTGGCAGGAGAACGGGCGGCCATAGCTTCTGCCAGCGAAGGGTTGGATGTAATCATCCTTTCCTTGGTTCCTCCCCGACGGAGCCACTCTTCCGCCGCTCAGGGCGGAATGCAGGCGTCTCTAGGGAATTCCGTGAAGGGAAAAGGTGATAACACCACGATCCATTGGTTAGATACTGTAAAAGGATCCGATTGGGGTGCTGATCAGGAAGTTGCCCGTATTTTTGCTGATAATGCCCCGATTGCCATGCGTGAAATGGCGCATTTTGGAGTGCCGTGGAACCGGGTAGAAGGTGGACCCCGCGAAGTTTACATCAAAGGGAAGAAAACCACGATTGTGGAAGATTATGATAAAGAAGGTTTGATCGCCGCACGAGATTTTGGAGGAACCGCCAAATGGCGGACCTGTTATACGGCAGACGGTACCGGGCATACTGTTCTGTATACCATGGATAATATGGTCGTCCAACTTGGAATTACAGTCCATGACCGCATGGAAGCGCTACGGCTGATCCATAAAGACGGGAAATGTGTTGGCGCAGTAGTCCGCTCATTGCGTGATGGAGAAATACTGGCTTATATGTCAAAAACTACTGTTATTGCCACCGGTGGGTACGGACGGATTTACGGCGAATCCACAAATGCCGTTATTAACGAAGGAACCGGTTCCTGGCTAGCATTGCAGACGGGTGTGGTTCCTCTTGCAAACATGGAAGCCGTTCAGTTCCATCCTACTGGGATAGTACCTACTGATATCCTGGTGACAGAGGGGTGCCGCGGGGATGGGGGGTTACTTCTTGATGTTGATGAATACAGATTCATGCCAGACTATGAACCCGAGAAGCAGGAACTGGCTTCTCGGGATGTTGTGTCTCGCAGAATGAAAGAGCACATGCTGAAAGGGAAGGGAGTGCAATCCCCATATGGTGAACACCTCTGGCTGGATTTACGTCACCTAGGAGAAACACATCTCAAGACAAAACTCCGGGAAGTTTATGATATTTGCATGTATTTCATTGGCGTTAATCCCATTAAAGACTTTGTTCCTGTGCGTCCCACCCAACACTATTCTATGGGTGGCATTCGTGTGAATAAGGATGGACACACTTACAACATGGAAGGGCTCTTTGCCTTGGGGGAAGTTTCCTGTTGGGATATGCACGGTTTCAACCGGCTGGGTGGGAATTCGCTTGCTGAGACTGTAGTTGCCGGCATGGTGGTTGGGAAGCAGATTGCAGAGCATGCGAAGAAAACTGCTTTGGTAGCAGATGTTTCTTTAGCAGAACAGTTTGTTCAAAAGGAGAAGAAAAAGATTGGCCACCTTCTCAACTCAGTTGATGGAGAAAATGTTTACGAACTTCGGGATGAGATTTCTAATCTTCTGAAAACCCATGTTCATATTTTTAGGACTGGCGAAGGGCTGGAGAAAGCAACAACGGGATTGCAAAATCTGGTAAAAAGAGTAGAGAACGTAAAAGTGAGGTCAAAGGCTCCTGGGATGAATCCCGAACTCTCCTTTGCCTTACGCATAGAGGGGATGGCTAAGCAGGCACTGCTAATTGCCCAGGGTGCTCTGAACAGGAAAGAATCACGGGGAGCACACTCTCGTGAAGATTATCCGGCCAGGGATGATACCAAATGGTTGAATCGTACCTTAGCCAGGTGGCCGGATTCACACGGCGAACCTCTGTTTGAGTATGAACCAGTAGGCGTTCTCGACCTGCCGCCTGGTGATCGTGGATATGGAGGAGGGCAGCAGATTTCAATGGAAATAACCGTTGAGGAATACAATTCCAGGGTAGATGAAGAACAGAAAGCGAAAGGACGGCTAGACCCTGTTGAGCCTACGGGAACCCGCTTGCCGAAAGAAGCCTGGAAGGAAGTGTTGTGATGGGCAGAACACTTACGTTTGAGATATTCAGGTATAATCCAACTGCCGATGATGACAGACCACGCATCGATATTTTTCAGTTAGAAGAGACTGCGCGCCTCAATATTTTTACTGCTCTTAATCTAATTAGAGAACAGCAGGCTCCTGATTTTATGTTTGATTTTGTCTGCCGTGCAGGGATATGCGGCTCCTGTGGAATGATGATTAACGGACGCCCAACGCTGGCGTGCCGAACATTGACTTCTGATCTCCCTAACACAATCACTCTTTACCCACTTCCGTTTTTCAAATTACTGGGTGACCTCTCTGTGGATACAGGAGTGTGGTTTCGAGAAGTAGCTGAACAGATAGAATCGTGGATACACACCCAGACAGAGTTTGATCCGCAGACTGAAGAAGAGCGGATGGACAATGCCACCGCCAACAAAATCTATGAGGCCGAGCGGTGCATTGAGTGCGGCTGCTGTCTCGCTGGCTGTGCCACTGCGCAGGTAGCCCCTGATTTTCTGGGAGCTGCTGGACTGAACAGGATCGGCCGGCTCATGATAGATCCCAGAGACCAACGTGATGAAGAGGATTGGTTTAAATTGATATCTACGGATAGCGGCATATTTGGATGTATTGGCATGATGGCATGTGACGATGTCTGCCCAAAGGACCTTCCGCTTTTAGAAGTTTTTGCCTATATACGTCGTAAAATGGCTGCCATCGGATTTAGCAAGAAAAAAGAAAAAGCTGCGGCTGTTTGAGTAGTCGATTCCTACCGAATTTCCGCCCAAATTAGCTACGAACTGACCTCGTTGGTGCCCTCAAAATAATATGTGGGTTCGTCTGATTGTAACAGTAAGGGATTTACGAATGGTGCTATTACCTAAAAACCTATTTACTTTGACACCAATTCTGACGGGGCTTACTTTGCAGCCCCAACGTTAAAGGGGTTAGCTAGACTGTGGACAGAAACATTATTGCAGCGGGCGACAAGGCTACCGCAGAAACGGCCAAGGAGACCCTGTGGTTAGGTGGTAATGCTTATGATGCCGCTGTGGCGGCGGTATTTACGTCAATGACGGCTGAGCCGTCTCTTACCGGTCCAGGCGGAGGAGGGCATTTTATGGCCTACCCGGCTGACGGGCAGGCTGTTTTATTTGACTTTTTTGTGGACATGCCGAGTGGTGTAATTGAACCGAATCAAATGGAATTTTTTGATATTGAGGTAGACTATGGCCCGGAGCAACAGCAGTTCCACGTTGGGAAAGGATCCATCGCTGTACCCGGGACTGTGGCTGGACTCCTACATGTTCATGATGTGTTGGGAAAGTTAGACAGAAAGGATCTCATGGCTCCCGCCATTCGTGTTGCAAAAGAAGGCGCAGTTCTTTCGGATGAACAAGCCTATCTAGTAAAGATTCTGGCTCCAATTCTCAATTATGAGGCAGCTGGGAAAAAACTTTATTCACCTAACAAAACATTGCTTCAAACAGGAGATAGATTGGCTATTCCCGATTTGGCTGATTTCCTAGATGGATTGGCATGTGAAGGAGTTAATCTGATGTACAAAGGTGAAGTGGCTGACAGAATTGTAGAATGGGTGGGGGAAGAAGGTTTATTGAAGAAAGCTGATCTGGAGCAGTATAAAGTGAAGGAGAGAACGCCTATAAGCACCGATTTTTTCGACCACCAGGTCTATCTCAATCCACCACCAGCCATGAGCGGCATTCTTATCGATTTTTCGCTCTGTCTTCTGGAGCGGATGATTCTTTCCGCAGGGCCGTCAATTGAACTGATTGATATAGCTTTAGCTCTGTCGATTACTAATGAGGCTCGTCAGAACAAACTTCCCGGGGGGACTGTCATGAGTAGCCGCCCCCGGTTTTGTGTAGATGATGATTTCCAAACGTATGTTGAAAAGTTTTTTACGAAGCGACTGAGGAGAAAAAACGGCCAAGAGCCCAACTCCCGTGGCGCCACCACGCAGGTAAGCATTCTGGACACGGAGGGGAATACCGCAAGCGTCACCACCACAAACGGAGAAGGATGCGGATATATTCTTCCTGATCTTGGTTTTATGCTGAACAATATGCTGGGTGAAGAGGATTTAAACCCTCAGGGATTTCATCTCCATAAACCAGGAGACCGCCTTCCATCTATGGTAGCCCCCACCATTGTAATGAAAAACGGAGCTCCTGCTATGGTAACAGGCAGTGCAGGGAGCAACAGAATCCGTTCAGCTATTGTTCAGGTGATCGTCAATGTTCTCTATGGCGATATGGAAGTGGAAGAAGCCGTCGTGGCACCACGTATTCATGTTGAGGGGAATACGTTACAAGTAGAGCCAGGAGTAGATGAAGTACAAATGGATAAACTGAAGAATTTTTTTGAGATTCATCGATGGAATGATCTGAATCTGTATTTTGGTGGTGCGAATTCTGTGACACCGCAAGGGGGAGCCGGCGATCCACGCCGCGGCGGTGCAGCGACCGTTACATAATTTGCTTGATCAAGTCACTGTTTTTTTGACAGGTTAGACGGCGGCTTCTTCCACTAGCCATTCAAAAAGCTTCATCTGTATTTCATCGTGCTGCATCTGCTCAGGATGCCACTGAACGGCAAGAAATTTCGCCTCGCCATTTATTGGTTCAACAGCTTCGATGAGTCCATCAGGGGCATACGCCACAGGTATAAGGTTTTTACCAAGGTCACGAATGCCCTGATGGTGAGTGCTGTTCACTGTAGGGCAAGAACTTCCCAAAACATTCCTGAGAAGACTTGACGGGTCAATTTCTGCAGAATGATTTACCACAGGACCCTTATAATCACCGTGATCCAGCGCACCTTTAAGCTGTGAAGGGACATCTTCGTAAAGCGTGCCACCGTTCATAACATTGATCAGCTGAAGTCCGGCGCAGACGGCGAGAACCGGTTTATTTCTTTTTATGAATGCGTCCAAAATTTTTCGGTCGAAAGAGACTCGGGCTGGGTGCATTGGTTCTTCACCTTTCAGATCATATGAGGAACCACCATAGACATCGATAGGGAGATCAGGACCGCCAGTGAGAATCAACCCATTTAACTGGTCAGCAATGTCAGAAACATGATCTTCTTTTTCAGGGTAGGTAAGAACGAGTGGGAATCCATCTGCTTTCCAGACGCATTGACTATATGCTTCTCTTGTCATGTGCCAATAGGCATTTTCTTTAATAAAGTACCCAGGAGCAATACCGATTAAAGGACTGTTTGCCACACGCACCCCCTCATTGCTTTATTCACTCGCCTAAAAAATCTTTTTGTTCTTCCCATCGGTCTTTCAGGAACTGTTCTACACTCTTCCCAGATTGTTCGAATGACGCTTGAATTGAGAGAGAAAAAGGCCCTGTCGTAAAAAACTCTTCAGCAAACGGTTCAAGAAATTTCTTTTCTCCACTCTCAGTCAAGCCTTCCAGAGCAAAGGATAAAAACTGTTCACACCACACCTGCAGGGTTTGTCCCGCCACCTCACAGGAGAAATCGACTGTTTGCGCCAATTCATTGAGCCGCTTCCGATCTCCACTACTCCATTTTTTGCAAATTTCCATCACTTTTTCAAGCGTATCTGGTGAACGAAGTATCCCTTGAAAGAAAGCAGCCGGTGCAAGTTCATAGCCAAAGGGGAGGTGGTCGGGACCACGGATTTCAAGAATATGTTTGAAACGGACCTGCGTAAAGATTTGATGGAGAGCAGTCATAATGTCTTCGGATTCAAGTACGCCGCGGTCGTAAAGTGAGCCAAGCCAGTCTCCAAGAGTTCCCTCGTAAGTTCCAACTGAGCCATCTTTTTCAAGCGTAAACAGGGTGGGAGTATTAAGAACGTAGGCCGAAAAGTTGTCCAGTAGGCCATCAGGGGATTTAATATCATGATCAAATAGGCAGTTGCTCCTACTGGGGTCTGTGTTCCGCCAAATAATTTCACGCATATTCTGCTTCCCGGCAGGTTTACCTCGGTAAAAAGGAGCGTTCGAAAAAAGGAGCGCAATGAACGGGTGAAGACAGTCAGATACAAAGGCAAGCTTTTCAGCTTCTTCGATAGAAGTGTAATCCAAGTTGATCTGGATGCTGGATGAGTTGAGCATCATTTCGTGACCATGCGTTCCTGTTTCAGCAAACCGCCCATGCATCAATTTGTATTTCATGTGATCTATAATGGTAATATTCCTGGCGGGGAGAACAGGTTCCAGTGCGAGGTCAGATACCATAAGATTGTTTTCTTCAGCAATGTGGAAAAGATTTGCCATATAAGTTTTCAATTCACTATTTAGATCGTAAAGAGTCCTATGTGGCTCTGAGGCATATTCTATCTGACCACCCGGTTCCATGGTGAGAGTAGGGGCAATCCCCTTTTCTGAATTTTTTTCCTCAAGGCGAGCTTTCAAATCTGATGTAGAAAAAGTGGTGCCCGAATTAACGGGAATTCTGTTCATCTTCTGATCGTAGATGAGGTTTTCCACTTCCAACCCAACCCGGAGATCTTCCCGTGACCTGAGCCGCGATGCGATAAAATTTTTTACTTCTGATATTAAGTCCGAGAGTGACATGAAAAGTGAAGTGGTTGAATTAAGAGCGAAGATTACTTCTCCCTAACGTCTGGAAGCAAGTGAAAGTTGGCGCCACATTTGAGGGGTTTCGCGAACATCGTATTAAGTGACTCCTGCCGGACTCAACCGTGATCTTTTGGCGTATCTGTAACGGTTGGCTTGACGAAAGTTGAAGCACTAAAAAAACCGCACACAGGCGGTTTCTTTAGTAAGGTCCTCTCCTTTCCGCGAGGAAGGGGTATTCAGGCCTCGGTAGGTGCTATTTTTTTACCGCCATTGACCTTATTGGAGAAGAGTTCCCGGAGATTTTTTGATACGGTGTCTTGCATAGGCTTCTCCTTAAGAATTTTCTCTTGAAGCGTCAAAAGGCCTTCGATGAGAGCTTCTGGGCGTGGAGGGCATCCAGGGATATAGACATCCACTGGCACAATAAGATCAACACCTTTAAGTACGTGATAACCGTACTGCCAGTAAGGGCCACCGCTGGTGGCACAGCTTCCCATAGAGACAACGTACTTAGGATCAGCCATCTGTTCATATAGCCGTTTTACACGAGTGGCCATTTTCATAGTGACCGTCCCTGCCACAATCATCACATCCGCTTGACGGGGTGATGAGCGGGGCATCATACCGATCCGCTCAAGATCGTGCCGTGAGGCGGCAGTAGCCATCATCTCGATGGCGCAGCACGCGAGACCAAACTGGAAGTACCAGGGTGATGCAGCTCTGGCCCAGTTAATCAGCTTATTCAACGGTGCTACAATGATGTCACCCAGTCCACTTTTGTTGTCTGTCTGATCCGAGCCCATTTCCTATTCCTTGATTTGTTCTGTTGTCATATATACAGGTTTATTGCCCATAAAGTCATGGTGAGGTAGAATGGCATAGCCCTGCTGATTCCGAGTGGGGCACATTGAACAAGATTCTTCACCGTCTGTTTTACGCCTCACAAGATCCAGAAGTTTGTTGTCCGTCTCTTCAGCACCAGCGACCAACTCATCATCAGTTTCAACATACCAACGGAGGGTCACCAGATAGCGATAAGGTTTTTTTTCTTTTTCTTTACTCATCATAGTGTCCCCAGGATTGATTGGTAAACATTAATCGGTGGTGAATTTATACATAGCCCCTTTTTTGACAAATCCCTTTCGCCTTGAAAGATTAAGTGTGACCAATGATTTTGCAGACAGTGAGATTATTTGTTAGACAACTGTGTATATTAGCAAACTATATAGCAAGAAACTTTCCGTCAATCAACAGTGTTTGAAATTAGAAGGGTGACTTATTTGATTATTGAAAGTAAGCAATAGCTAACCCGGTAAGCTTTACATCGTCAAATAAAAAAAATAACAACAGGAAATGAAGATAACAGGCCAAATAGTACCGTTCTTGATATCTTCTTTTTTAATGGCTGATACAGGCTCTGTATTGGGTGTGGTTAGGGATGCAAAGACGTTGCAGCCTCTTATCGGTGCAAACGTTATGATTATCGATACTCAACTGGGTGATGCCACCGATCTGGAAGGGAAGTTTGAGATAACAGGGATCGGCGTCGGAACAAGGCACCTTCAGGTGAGCATGATGGGCTATGAGAAGAGGGTATTACTCAATCTGATGGTTACCACCGCTCGCCCTCTGAACCTGATCATTGAGCTAAAAATGGAGTCCCTTGAAGGGGAGGCCATAGAAGTAACGGGAAAAGCTTTCACACGCTCTTCAGCGGCGGTCTTGAGTACCATGCATGTAGACAACTTTGAGATTCGTAGTGATCCTGGCGGGGCGTTTGATATCCAGCGGATGGTGCAATCCCTGCCATCGGTAACATCCGCGAGCGATCAGGAAAACGAGATCATCACTCGGGGAGGCATGCCAGGAGAGAATCTTTTCCTTCTTGACAATATTGAGATACCTAATCCCAACCATTTCGGTATTGAGGGGGCCGGTGGCGGCCCTATTAATATGATCAACCCGCTTTTTGTTCGGGAGATTGAGTTCACACCGGGAGCATTCTCGGCCCGTTATGGTGACAAAGCCAGTAGCGTCATGGACATCAGATTGCGGGAAGGATCCCGGGAGCAGCTTGAGACAGCGTTTGATCTTTCTATGGCCGGTGCAAGCATAAATGCTGAAGGGCCCATTGCAGGCGGTAAGGGGGCATTTCTGACCAGCACCACCTGGAGTTTCTTGGATTTGATCGTGGAGAGTATCGGCATGACGGCAGTTCCCCGGTACAACAATCATCAGGTAAAGATCGTTTATGACCTGTCACCCAGCAACCGGATTATTATTAACGCTCTGGCGGGATTTGACCAGGTCAACATTATTTCCGAAAATGACGTGCTTACCCGCGGGGCTGAGAGTGTCGATTGGGAAGGCGAAGTTTATGTCGCTGGTGCCAGCTTGCAAACACTTCTGGGTCAGCGTGGCTACGGATTGACGACACTATCCACAGTAACCAAGAAACTCTATACCTGGGTTTACAATTTTGGTGCAAAGGACTATCCATGGTTCACGCGTGACAATAAAATTACCGAACACACTTTAAAATCTGACTGGTCTCTAAGGTCTGACCTCGGGAGTTTTACTGTAGGCGCCTTATTCAGAAACATCGATTTTCTATATGAAGAATGGGCGGGAAAAGATTCTCTGTTCCTGTATGACACATCCTTCTGGGACGGTGAACAATGGACTGATGATGATCCTCCCACCATTGGCGTTTCGCACGTTCAACCTGAGTTCAATTTCAACGAGAACGAAACCACATGGAAGATGGGAACCTATGCACAATGGCAGGCAGGTCTTGGTCAGAGAGCACAGGTCACTGCCGGAGGGCGCGCAGACTATTTCACCGCTATAGAAGAACTGGTCCTGTCGCCGCGGTTGAACCTTGAGTTCTTTTTGAATGACGACATTAATCTTCACCTTGGCTACGGCAAGCATTACCAGTACCCGGGATACTATCTTGTCTACCGAGACCCCGATGATCTGAACCACGATCTCAAAGCGAAGTTCACACACCAGTTCGTAGTCGGCATCGAGCATTTCTTTGCCCCAGATTTCCGTGGCTCACTGGAAGCATTTTACAAGATGTACGAAAATCTCCCTACGCATTATTACTGGACCAATCCAAAGGAAGAGTATCCTTTACCTCTGGAGCACAGAGCTCACTGGCTTAACGAAGGGGAAGCGAGGAGTCGCGGCTTCGAACTGTTCCTTCAGAAAAAAATGATAAAGAACTGGCACCTTCTCCTCAGTTATGCGTGGAGCCACTCCCAGGCCAAGGACATGCGCCTCTTCTTTACAGGTAGTGGGTCATTGAATGACAAAGAACGGGGAGGGGAATGGTATGACTGGGATTACGACATTCGGCATCAATTCACCTTTATCGGAGGGTGGAAAAAGAAGTTCCATAAAGAAACTTGGTATCAAGATTTGAAGAAGAAAACATGGTTCCGGATAGCTTCAACGGTTCTTGGTCCTTTGAATCCTCTGGCAGATGAGGTTGAGCTGAATGTTCGTTTTGGCTACAATAGTGGCCGACCATATACTGAGCGGACCTACTTCCCCGAGCTGCGGGACTGGGTAGCTACCGAGGATGCCGACTGGAACAGTCTTCGCTTCCCCGAGTACCAAAGACTCGATTTCATGTTTCTGCAGAGATGGATGCTTCCCAAAATGAATATTGTGGCCTATGTTAACATTATGAACATTTACGATCGCAACAACATCTGGGATTATGCCTACAGCTCGGACGGGACAAAAGAAGAGGTGTGGCAGTATAAAACTATGCCCGTAGGCGGGGTGACACTGGAATTCTAGCAGCCAACAATTCTTCCGCAAGAATTATAGGAAACAGGTTTAAATTGACAACGAGACAGATATACAAAGCACAATGATGTGAATGCATTTACATCTATTACAAAGAGTTTAAAAGAGCGATGATAAAGTTTCCGGGGATCAAATCTACGGCGGATGGTGCTGCGATAATTGTCTGGGTGGAAACCCACATCACTCAGGGGGCTTGTGCTTATCCAATCACGTCATCCACCACCATGGGTGCGGGCTACCAGGCTATTGTTGCAAATGGCGGGAAAAACATCTGGGGTGAAGAGATGGCCTTTATCGAGCCCGAATCAGAACACAGTTCAGCATCTGCCTGTGAAGGATTCGCTTTGGCCGGGGGCCGCGTTACCAATTTTACATCAGGCCAGGGCTTGGTACTCATGAAGGAAGTGCTCTATACAATTTCAGGGAAACGCCTTCCTGTTGTGTTTCAAATTGGTGCCAGAGCCTTAACATCTCATTCTTTGAATGTACATGCAGGGCATGATGATGTTATGGCCGTAACAGACTGTGGCTGGGGCATGCTGTTTGCAAGAAATGCCCAGGAGACTGGAGACTTGGCACTGATTGCCCGCCGCACTGCTGAAAACACTAACACACCATTCATGAATATTATGGACGGGTTTTTAACCACACACACCATTGAGAATGTTCTTCTGCCGGACCCGAAGATGATGGACCTGTTTGTGGGAAAACCCCAAGACAAACTGGTGAATATGATGGACCCCTATCACCCTGTGATGTCAGGCGTTGTTCAAAACCAGGATTCCTATATGAAGGGAAAAATTGCTCAGCGGGCCTATACAGATAAGGTGGAGCAGCACCTTGTCGCTGCCATGGAAGAATTCTACACCCTTACTGGGAGAAAATACGGACTGATCTCAGAGTACAAAATGGAGGACGCTGAAGTTGCCATTGTGGGGCTAGGTTCCATGATCGAGACCGCAGAACCCGCTGTTGATTATTTACGCGAGGAAAAAAATATAAAAGCAGGTATTGTTCATGTAACATCCTTTAGGCCGTTCCCTGGGAAAGAAATTGTGGAAAAACTTAAGAACGTTGAAGCCATATCCGTCTTGGAAAGGATGGATAACCCCCTGGCTGAAAGCAATCCCCTTACCATGGAAATAAAAGCGGCATTTGCAGACTTTGCTGCGCATGACAAGGAAAACACCATAAAGATACCGACCATTTATTCGGGATCTGCAGGGCTGGGATCCCGGGATGTCCGACCGGATGATATTATGGCGGCGGTGGAAAACATGATAAAGAACGACAAAAAATATTTTGCACTGGGAATTGATCATGAATTGGCTCTTTCAACCGGAGAATCAACTGATGTCCGAACAGAGGGGACTTTCTCCATGCGGGGTCATTCTGTAGGAGGCTACGGATCTGTCACAACAAACAAGGTCATTGCCACCATTGTGGCGGAATTGTTTGATATGTATGTTCAAGCCTATCCAAAATATGGGTCAGAGAAAAAAGGTTTGCCCACCACCTACTATTTAACGGTGAGCCCCAACCGTATTAAGACACACAACGAATTGGAGTTTGTTGAATTTGTCCCTTTGAATGATGTGAATGCATTTAATTTGGCCAACCCGCTTAAAGGGCTTCAGCCGGGCGGCATATTGTTTGTCCAAACTCCGAAAGCATCCCCGGAAGAGATTTGGACCGATATTCCCCAATGGGCCTGGAAAACGATACGGGAGAACCAGATCACTGTTTATGCCCTTGATACAGTGAAAATTGCAAAAGAGGTTTCTTCGCGACCAGACCTGATACAGCGAATGCAAGGAATTGTGCTGCTGGGGATTTTTTTACAGGTAACACCGTTTCTAGAACGGTCTGGGATTAGTGATGAACAGCTGATGGAGGGAGTTGAAAAATCACTGCGGAAATATTTTGGCAAGCGGGGTGACCAGGTTGTACAGGACAACCTTAATGCGGTCAAGCGGGGGTTTTCGGAAGTGTTTGAAGTTAAACAGGAAGAAAGAGTTCCGGCATGAGTGCCCCGACATCGGAATTAAATAAAAAAACAGCATTTGAAATGTTGGATATTCAGGATTTTAACGACCGGATTGTAGGTGCCTATAATGATGGCACCGCGGAAGAAGGCTTACCAGCCGATATTTCCACCGCCAGAAGCTTAATTCCTGCCGGGACAGCACAGCTCCGTGATTTCAGTTATATCGCCCCCGAGATCCCGGAATTCATCTCAGAAAAGTGTGTTGCCTGCATGGAATGTGTTACCCAGTGTCCAGATACAGCTATTCTTGGAAAAGCGATTCCTGAATCAAAATTGAGTGAAACAATCGATCAACTGGATTCTGGGGATCTCAAGAGTTGGATTTCAGACCAGTGGACCGAAACAAATAAGTTCTCCAAGGTGCCGGAGAAACAAGGGAAGGAACCTGCGAAGTTTGGTATTTTTATTGATCCCACAAAATGTAAAGGTTGCGCTGAATGTGTGGATGCCTGCGGTGACCACGAGGCGCTGTCTATGGTCACCAAGGGAGACAACACCATCCCAACCTATCAGAAGGGTTTTGATTTTTTCACATCCCTTGGCGAAACGCCGCCTGACTACATTAACGAAAAAGTCTTGGTGGATATGATGTTAGCCAGTAATTCCATGTTGTATACTGGCGGTGCCGGATCCTGCATGGGTTGCGGAGAAGGAACGGCCCTGAGAATGATGCTGGCCGCCACGGGATTTGTTTATGGCAGTGAAAGTATCGGAGTGGTGGCCGCTACTGGATGCAATACAGTTTACGGTTCCACCTACCCCTATAATCCATTCCTGGTACCCTGGACCAATTCCTTGTTTGAAAATGTTTCTGCGGACTCCATGGGCATTCGCACCCGCTGGAATCAGATGGGATGGCAGGATAAAAAACTGTGGGCTATTGGTGGAGATGGCGCCATGGTGGATATCGGTTTTCAATCCATGTCGCGCATGTTGGCATCAGGCATGGATATTAATGTTCTGATCTTGGATACGCAGGTGTACTCCAATACCGGAGGACAGACATCTACTGCATCATTTAAAGGTCAAGACGCACAGATGTCCTTTCACGGTAAGGTTATCCACGGAAAGACCGAAAGACGCAAAGAGGTCGCCAATATCTGCATGATGCATCCAGACGTTTTTGTTGCCCAGACTACCGCAGCTCACACCAATCATTTTTACAAAGCGATCATGGCAGCAAATGAATATCCAGGTCCGGCAGTGATCAATGTATTTACTACTTGTCAACCAGAACACGGTGTTGCAGATGATATGGCCATGCATCAGGCGAAACTGGCAGCAGACTCAAGAGCCTTCCCGGTGTTTATTTATGACCCCACAAAAGGAGAGCGATTTACAGAGCGATTGTCCTTACAGGGCAATCCAGCAAAAAATAGTGACTGGTATGTGAATCCAAAAACAAAAGAACAAATTGATTTTATTTATTTCGCTAAAACAGAAGGTCGCTTTGCCAAACACTTCGATAAAGACGGGAAACCGGACGAAATTATTCAGAGCACGCAAGAGGAAAGGCTGGCGAACTGGCGATTGCTTCAAGAATTGGCAGGCGAGATATAGATGAACAAAAAAACCTATAGACTTACAAATGAAGAAAAAGTGACCGTACGGGACTTGAACCATAATGATGTTTTACAGTCCCAGAATTTTTTTCAAGCAATTCCGGAATCAGAACGGAAATATTTTCGCAGTGACGTTTTGGATATTAAACACTTAAAAGAACGGTGCCTGGAAGCGGAAAAAGGGAAAATTATTCGCCGAGTTGCATTTGTATCTGATGCAATTGTAGGAGATGCTTCTCTAGAAATAGAAACAGATTCTTGGAAAAGCGGTTCAGCTTTTCTACGCCTTGTGATTGACCCTACGCACATTGACACAGGAGTTCAATATGTTCTGGCAAAGGACATGTATGATATTGCCCACGATCAACATCTGGAAAAAATTATCGCAAAATTTATGAGACCCCAAAAAGATCTCATGGATATTTACCAAAAACTTGGCTTTAGGATGGAGGGCGTGCTACCGGATTATGTGCATGACCAAGAAGGTAAAGAACAAGATATGGTGGTGATGCAAGCCTCCCTAGACGAAATGAGAAAAGCGCAACAGTTTATTGGTGACTGGTTAGACAATGGACATGGCGCCGTGGGTGCCGGTGAAATGTAATCTCCTTTAATACGGAGGTTGGAAAAGAAATTGAAGAAATTCCTTCCTGATTTTTCATTTCCCAAAGGAATGGAACTTTTACATAATCCTCTTTTAAATAAAGGGACTGCATTTACAGCTGATGAGAGAAAACAGCTCCAGCTGGAAGGGTTATTGCCTCCTTTTGTTATGACCCAAGAAGAGCAAAAAATAAAAGTTTTAGCTAGCGTGAGAGTTCAGACAACGGATCTTGACAAATATATTTATCTCACATCGCTTCAAGATCGGAACGAAGCGCTGTTTTACCGTTTAGTTATCGATGAAATAGAAGAATTCATGCCAATAATCTATACTCCTACCGTGGGTCAGGCCTGCCAAGAATATGGTCATATATTCCGCCGTCCAAGAGGACTTTATATTTCCTCAAATGATAAAGGATCTATTAAAAAAATATTGCGCAACTGGCCTCAAAAAAATGTTGATGTTATTGTTGTCACAGATGGGGAAAGGATCTTGGGCTTGGGTGATTTGGGTGCCGATGGAATGGGTATCCCCGTTGGGAAATTATCTCTTTATACCATTTGTGCGGGGATTCATCCAGAAAGAACATTACCAATCACCATTGATGTCGGGACAAACAATGAAGAACTATTGCAGGATCCCCTTTATATCGGATTGCGTCAAAAAAGGGATATTGGTGATCAATATGATTCTCTTTTGGATGAGTTCATGGATGCGACAGCCCAGATTTTCCCTAATGTACTTGTCCAGTTTGAAGATTTTGCAAACCGGAATGCTCAGCGGTTGCTGGCAAAATATCGAAATAATTATTGCACATTTAATGATGATATTCAAGGAACCGCCAGTGTGGTATTGGGTGGGCTCTTATCCGCCATGTGTATCATTAAATCATCTTTGGACAAGCAGAGAATCTTGTTTTGCGGTGCAGGTTCAGCAGCAATAGGCATTGCTGATATTTTATGCCGGGAAATGATTCACTGTGGGGTAGATAAAAAAATTGCTAGAAAGAATCTGTTCTTATTTGATTCCAGTGGTCTTCTTACAGTTGATCGAGAAGATTTGTCTGAAGCAAATTTGAAGTATGCTCAGCAAGTTGATATTGAAACCAATTTTTCAGCGGCAGTAAAGAAACTAAAACCAACCATTGTTATTGGTGTATCGGGAGTGGGGGGTGCATTTGAAGAAAAAATGGTTCGCAATATGACTCAAGAGAACGATAGACCAATAATTTTTGCCTTGTCTAACCCAACCACGAAATCGGAATGCACAGCGGAGCAGGCTTACAGCTGGTCTGAAGGGAGAGCCATTTTTGCCAGCGGTAGCCCTTTCGACACTGTTAGACTAAAGGGAAAAACCTACCACCCGGGGCAAGGTAACAACGCATATGTTTTCCCTGGCGTTGGGCTGGGAATTGTTGCTAGTGGTGCTACCCGAGTTACAGATGAAATGTTTCTTGCGGCTGCCCACGCACTGGCTGACATGATGGAGTATAAAAATCTTGAAAAGGGGACACTTTACCCGGCGCTACCTGAGATCAGAAATGTCTCCAAGCGGATTGCATTAGCTGTTGCGCTAGAAGTGTACAACTCCGATTTAGGGTCGCAGCCTCGCCCAGAAAATCTTAAACAGCATATAGAAGAGATAATGTATTCACCCCACTATGAATCGTATGTATAGATTAATAGGTAAAGAGAGAAGAGTGGTAAGCAGCTATTTTGACAAACGGTTAGCTCTGAAATCGTTTCTTAGCTGAACAGCTTTATCGAACGCTTCTTCAGGGACAAGATTCCCGCGAATGTAGGGATAGACCGTCTTTACTATTGCTTCCCACTCGGCATATTCTTCATCTGTAATCTTATGAGCAACGAGACCGTACTCGGACATCACTTCCACCGCTTTGTCGTCCAGTTCCCGAATTTCCACGGTCAATTCAATTTCAGCTTCCTTGGAAGCTGTTAGTATAAGTTCTTGTATATTGGGTGGGATCTGACTCCACACCTTCTTCTGCATAATGGTTGCGCCCATGAGAGGTGCCCACTTAACGTCTGTCATATGTTTCGCACCCCCGAACCACTGATTTCCTAAAGCAAGTAATGGTGTTGTACTGAAAGCGGTCACCATACTGGTCTGGAGCGCCACGGTGAGATCAGTTGCTGCAAGGGGGATTGGGTTCATGCCGAGAGCTTTGTACATTTGAATATCAGTTCCTTCATCAGCCCAGATAAATAATTTATGTTGCTTCAAGTCGTCTGGAACTTTAACTGGCGATTGAGCAAAATAGCGTACCCAACCCACCTCTCCCCAGTGAATAAAGATATATCCTTTTTCTTCGAGTTTTTGAATCAGTTCAGGGCTCAACTGTTCACGAACGTAATCTTTTTCTTTATCGGTGTTGTATAGCAAAGGGATGTGAGTGACAGCGGCAAATTCTGGTACAATGTAGGCGAGCCCGCTGGTAGATAAGGATGCTGCGTTGAGTTGACCGATACGCATTTTGCGGATGACAGCAGATTCATCACCTGCCACACCGCCGGGATAGATGGTGAGCTTAACCTCACCGTTAGATTCATTACGCCAATCCTGACCCATCTCACGCAAGCGGAGATCCCAGGGGGATCCGTGACCAGCAAGGGTCGCAAGTTTGATATTGACTTTTTTCCCTTCTGCCGGGAAGATAGCCAAACAGAGAATCAGGATGCAGGTTCGTTTGAACATGATGCGGAAATTAAGGCAAGGGGAGTTAAATCAGAAAGATCACTCTTCTAGAAAAAAAGATTTGTCGAGGCTAGCAAAAAAGCGTTGAAAAAACTCAAGTTCATGGACACCGCCTGTCTGGAGAATGTTCCCATCCTGTTCTACCTCGCCCTGTGCGCTCACGCGCACTTTAATTTCACCGTCAGCAATTTCATCATTAAAAGTTATACTTATGAACATTTTTCCAGTTAAAAAAGTTTCATAATTGGAAAAAGAGATGGATTCAAAGCAGATTCTCTATACATATATGGACTAGTTGAATATAGTCAGGAATGTTTGGAAATTTAATTGCGAACAGATGGAGATAAGATCTGAGAAGACCAAAAAGAAGGTTTAGTTGGTGAGTTACCTAATAATGGATATTGAAACCATTCCCCGAAAGGGACTGGACGAAGTGGTTGAGGCCGAAGTGGCTAAGCGGACGGAGAGACGGCTTGAACAGAGCGGAGGTGATCCGGCAGAGGCAGAATCATTGATTCGTTCCACGTCTCCTTTTTTTGGGGAAGTGGTTTGCGTCGGTATGCGGTGGCTTAAAGGTGATGGGACACACCGGGATAATGTTATCTGCGAGTCCAGTGAACAGGGAACCCTAGAAAGGTTCTTTGATGTGGTGAATCACGAATCAGCTCAATCGGTGCGGTTTGTGCATTACAACGGGCTCGGATTCGACATCCCTTTTTTAATCGTTCGTGCAGCCCATCACGGGACCAAGATTACAAACCAAAAATTTACTGATCTTCGCCGGTTTAGTTATAAAAGCCATATTGATCTTATGCAGTTTCTTGCTAATTGGGATTTCCGGGGTCGAGTCAGCTTTGATATTGCTTGCCGTTCTTTTGGTATCCCTTCTCCAAAGGAAGGAAAAGTGACAGGTGCAACCGTAGGCAAAGCGTTTAAAGAGGGAAACTTGGAAGGAATAAAGCAATATGCTATGGAGGATGTGGAGGCAACCCATAAGCTATTTGAAAAGCTGAGAGATTATATTTTCTGATGCATGCTATCATGTGTCTAATCGCTCTTTCCTTCAGACAAAGGACGTGGCGAAACCAATAGGTACGGCTATATTCGCCGAAAACTGAACGGTTAGAGAATCTTATGTCGTCAAAAAAATTTATTATTCTTGTTAACCCTCAAGGGGGAACAAAACAGGGACTGGACATCCTTGAACAGGTAGAGCCTCTTTTCAGGGAGGTTGGCGCCGATCTCGATATTCGAGAGACAGAATATGCAGGCCATGCCACAGAGATTGCCCGTGAAATTGATCTTGAAGGTTTCACAGGTCTCTGTCACATAGGTGGTGATGGGACGTTTCATGAAATCATCAACGGCCTGCTTACAAGGAGTGATGGGAAGCAAGTTCCTCTCGGTTTTATCCCGGGCGGGACGGGCAACTCATTTATGTATGACATGGAATGCCTTGATCCTGTGGAGGCTGCTAGACGAATTGTTTCCGGGGGCACTACACCAATCGATGTAGCAGAAGTTGAGATGCCTGAAGAGAAGGTTTACTGCATGAATATTGTGGGGTGGGGAATGGTAACCGATATCAATATGAGTGCTGAAAAATTGCGGTGGCTTGGTGAACAGAGATATAATGTTACAACACTTCTCCACGTGATGAAGCTAAAGCGACGTTCAGCAAAACTGGTCATAGAAAGAGAGGAAAGCGAGGGTGATTTTTTGTTCACCATCGCGTGCAATACACAACACACAGGCCGTGGTATGAAAATGGCTCCCAAGGCTGAACTCAATGATGGACTCATAGATCTCGTTCTGGTAAGAGATGCCAGCCGGCTTAAACTTCTGCAGATGTTTCCAAAGGTATTTGACGGGTCTCATATTGATGATCCCATTGTGGAGTATCACCAGGTAAAAGAATTTTCCATCACACCGGCGGAAAATGAGATTCTTAATCTGGATGGTGAATTGAAAGGTTCCACCCCATTCTCCGTTCGGATGATTCCGTCAGCATTTTCTGTTTTTGCATGATGAATAAATATCATTTCCTTCTTATTGCTTTATTCTTAAGTAGCGGGGTGCTTCCGGCCCAGGACTGGGAACTTGTTCTTGCATCAGGAGATACTGTCCGGGACCTTACTTTCAAGGAATTACAAGATGAAATACTGCTGGCCACACAGCTGGGCCAACCGATAACTGATGTTCAAACTTTTGATATTGAAAAGATTGATGAGCTGAGGTATGTGGTAGAGAAAAAAGTTCGAGCGCCTTGGAAAACCCGAGCTGTGGGTATGACGGGCGGTACGGTTATCGGTTATGGCGCTGGCTTCATGATGGGCAATATCATATTGTGGTGGCTTTCTTATGAAGAATTGGGCTCGCTGAAACTGTTTGGTCCAAGGCCGGAAAATATGAACAGCGGTGAAGAGCTTATCACCGAGATTGCAATCAAGATGGTAATGATGATGGGATTGCTGGCCGGCTATGACTGGAAGACGGAGATTGTTGATGATGTTACAGGCTATGAACTTTCAGAACTTTCCATGGAGGAGCGGAAAACTACAGTTCAAAATGCCATCTGGCCGGAACGTCCAAAGCGACTCAAACAGTTTATTAAGAAATCCGCCACAGCAGTAAGAGATAAAATAAGGAAGAAATGACCAAAGAATTACGCCGCCAGTTGGGACTGGTGGCAGTCATGGCCGTAGTTGCCGGAGATATGATGGGCTCCGGCATTTTTTATACCCCTCAGGAACTTGCTCCCATCGCCCAGGCCACTTGGCAGATATATCTTTTCTGGGGACTTTGTGGTGTTATCACCCTGACGGGGGTTATGACCGTGGGGCAGTTGGGTGCTGCCCTTCCGCGATCAGGTGCAGACTATCATATTATCCGGGAGGGTTTCGGTGAGCTCCTGGGATTTGTGAAACTGTGGCAAAATGTGTGGGTCTCCGGCCCTGGTTCTGTGGCAGCAGTGGCAATACTTTTCGGGAAGTTTTGTTCTGACATCTTGGCTTCCACTATTTTTCTTTCACCTGTAGCATGGGGCGTAGTTGCCATTCTTGTTTTTACCGGGATTAACCTGTTAGGAGTTGAATGGGGTGGCAGAACACAAATTGTTCTTACTATCATAAAGATATCAGCATTGATGGTGCTCGTTGCCGGGAGCCTTTTCCTAGTGGAAGGAGCCCAATCCACATTAACTACAAATAGAGCTGTTAGTAATTCCTCCGAGGGGGTTTGGGGTTTTTTTCGACTCATAGGACTTGGTGTAGGTGCTGTCCTTTTCACTTATGACGGCTGGGTGGATATTATGCATGCTGCTGGAGAAGTGAAGGATCCGAAAAAAAATCTACCGCTGGGGCTTACCTTAGGGTTAATTCTTATAACTACAGTATATCTGCTTACTAACTATGCTTACCTGAGGGTTGTGCCTCTTCATGAAATGGCAGTAAGTGAATCATTGGCAGCTATAGTTGTGGCTGAAAAAACATTCGGGACCGCAGGAGGGAAATTTATTAGCCTGTTGATGATGATATCTATCCTAGGTGCTCTCGGCGGACTGATAATGACATTCCCCCGGCTGCTTTACGCCGCGGGTGTTCAATACAGTGAGGAGGCAGAGAGAGGGGGAATGGTGGGGAGATTATTCCAGTTTCTGGCAACTGTTTCATCAGGCTCACAGGCGCCGTCAGGAGCCATTTTGATGAGCTGCGTTACGGCTGTTTTAGCGCTGGTCTTTTTTCAATCTTTCAGCAGGATTGTGAACTTTTTTGTGGTGCCCAACCATCTGTTTAACATCTTGCTGGTGGCTGCAGTCTTTAAATTTGCTCAGGGTAATGATGGTGAAAAGTTCAAACCTTTTGGATTTCCCGTTATACCCATTATCTATATTGTTACAATTGCGGGATTTCTCATCAGTGCCCTTGTTTATCGCCCGGAGGACACTTTGGTGGGGGTGGCCCTGTCGGCGACTGGGGTCCCCGTTTATTACTGGCTTGAGAGGAGAAAGAAATGAAACAGTTCGGGGTTGCCACGGCATACGGTACAATGAAACGGGTCCTTATGCATCGCCCGGGAGAGGAACTGCAAAAAGTTACGGATGACACCCTCGGAGAGTTCCACTTTAAGCGACCCGTGAAGAAAAAAATGTTTCTAGCTGATTACAATGGTATGCTGGAGCTGTTCCAAAGTCACGGAGTGGAAACAGTTCTTCTGACGGATGTTTTGAAGAGTGATGAAGACGCCATGTCTTACATCCGGCACCGCCCAAATATGACTTATACTCGTGATCTTGCTTCTGTTTTTAGTAGCGGTGCAGTACTTATGGGACCCCATTTGAAAGGGAGGTGGGGAGATCAGTGGATTGTTGGCCGAGCTCTTGAAAGATTGGGTGTTCCCATCCTTGGGAGCATTGATCAGCCCGGGTTTCTTGAGGGCGGCGGCGTGACACTCATTGGTGATGATATTGCTGCGGCATCCCTCTGCGACCGGGCCAACGAAGCAGGGACCCGAGCGTTGAGAAAGCTGATCATGGGTAAGGATGTAAAATATTTTCTTGAAGTACCCTTACCTCATGGGAATGTACATATTGATGGTCTGTTCATGGTACTTGACGAAAAGCTTTGTGTCATCTATGAACCGATGTTTGATGTCTTCCCATGTCGGCTTTACGAGGACGGCAATTCAGGTTTTAGGAATGTTATGTTCCGGGAATTACTGGATGAGCGGGGATTTGACTGTATTGCCACCAATCACCAGGAAAGGGAAATGGGACTTCTGAACATAGTAGTGACGAAACGGTCAGAGCGAGCCATCGGCTTCGCAGGCGCTGCAAGAATTGGAGAAGAGATGGCAAAGTTCGGGATAGGCTTGGAGAGTTTTTCTGCTGATGAAATGTGGCAGGGCAATGGTGGTGCCCACTGCATGACCTGCCCTTTTTTATTAGGCTGAGCTTAGTTTACAAAACTGCCGAAAGGGCGTCAAACAGGCGATCTACATCGTTATCGGTATTATATAAATGAGGAGAAACCCTCACTGAATTCCCTCTCACACTGACATAAACCTTTCTTTCCGCCAGATTCCCTAAAAGTTCTTCAGGCACACCATCTAGAAAGTGAATGCCCATAAGGTGTGATGCCCGTTCATTGGCTGGCGCTACATTAAGGCCTAATTCAATAGCTCGGAGCGCAATAGTTTCAGTGAAAGCGGCCAGCGTCTCACTTATATTTTCTACATCCCATTCAAGCAGTTGCTTCAACGCTGCCACGGCCATGGGCATAAGGGCGAAGTTGCTTCGTTCTCCCACATCAAATTTTCTGGCCCCGGGTTGAAATTCATTTCGGTAATTAACAAGACCGGCAAAGTCTTCACTGTTAGCGCGATCGATCCAGTTATGCTCCAGAGGATCGCAATCTTGCCATCTCGGCGCAACATAGAGGAAGCCCAGCGAATAAGGCCCCAAAAGCCATTTGTAGCAAGGAGCTATAACGAAGTCAGGATCAATTTCTTTGACAGAGAAGGGTATTGCGCCTGCAGACTGAGCCAGATCAAGCACGAGCGCAGCACCGTATTGCCGACATTTTGTACTTACTTCTAACTGATCTATAACGGCCCCGTCTGTCCAATGACAGTTGGGCAAGGCCACCACAGCTGTATTTTCATTTATTGCTGACAGGATAGCTGAGGTGAGCGATCCTTCTTCCGGACGACTGACCACAATCAATTCACCGTCCGCGCGTTTAACATTCTCTGACCATCCATAATAGTTGGATGGGAACTGTTCTTCAACCACAACCACATTTTCATTTTTCTTTATAGGCAGATTTAAGACAGCTGTGGCAATTCCGTAACTGACAGCGGGTATAATAGCAATATCTTCCGGAGAAGAATCGATGATCTGGGAGAAAAGACTCCGGGCCTCTCCTGATTCCTTAAAAAAGTCTGCAGGGGTTATGGTCCACGGTTGAGATTTTTTCCCCATTCCCCGGCGCCCCGCTTTAGTAACGGACTTCAGAGAAGGTGAGATATAGGCGCAGTTGAGATAAGTTACGTCATCAGGGATATCAAAAAGATGATGCTGGTTGGGCAGTAACATAATTTTGTTTAGATCGGCGGCAAATCTTGCGGTGTCAGCTCCAAAGATGCAACGGAAAAACTGATCACATCTTGGTAACTTCCAGAAAATTCACAAGGAGAGATGGTAATGATCAATCAAAAAACATTTACTCTTTTTTCCGCGTCATGGCTTATAGTTCTTTCAACGCATCTTTTGGCTACCGAGGGATCGCACTACAGGCCTGTGTCAACTTATTCCATTGTTGCTTTCGACCCCGAGACCGGAGAGTTCGGAGTAGCGGTCCAAAGCCACTGGTTTTCTGTAGGTTCATTGGTTCCTTGGGCACAAGCGGGAGTAGGTGCTGTTGCGACGCAATCTTTTATAAAAGCTGATTATGGACCTGATGGGCTGGAACGGATGAAAAATGGATACACGGCGAATAAAGCATTAAAGGAATTGTTGGCAGAAGATGATGGAGAGGCCTTACGCCAGGTCGCCATGATTGACATAAACGGGAATGTCGCAGCACACACCGGGGAGAAGTGTATTCAGGCTGCTGGACATCAGACCGGTAAGACTTATTCTGTGCAGGCCAACTTGATGGAAAAAGAGACTGTCTGGCCGGCAATGGCTAGAGCTTTTGAGAACACTCAAGGGGACCTTGCAGACCGCATGATGGCTGCGCTGGAGGCTGCTGAGGCTGAAGGTGGCGACATTCGTGGTAAGCAATCCGCGGCAATGCTTATCGTCTCTGGCGAACCGACCGGTGTTCAATGGAAAGACGTTGTCCTTGACTTACGAGTAGATGACCACCCCAATCCCTTGGTACAACTTAAGCGACTCATTCGCATTCATCGTGCGTACCATCATGCAAACAGAGGTGACTACCTCATGGAAAACAATGATATTACGGGAGCACTTAAAGAGTATGAGGCCGCGACCAACTTTTATCCGGAGAATCCAGAGCTTCCATTCTGGACAGCCGTTACGTTGGCCAGCAGTGGTGAAGTTGAGGAAGCACTCCCTATATTTAGATCTATTTTCCAGCGTGATGAAAGATGGAGACGTTTAACGCCCAGACTGGTGCGGTCTGGGCTTTTGCCTGATGATAAGAAACTTATTAAGAGAATTCTGAACCAGTAACCCGTGTCGAAGATAACTTATCAGTGTACTTGGTGTAAAGAGGAATCTCCTCTAGGAGGTGTTCAAACCGCCTGTGCCTGTGGTAAACCTCTTGAGGTTCTTTTCGATTGGGAGAATGCTTCACCGAAAAAAAGCGATCTCGATCCGGAGAACAGAACGCTCTGGAAATACAGAGATGTGTTGGCCCCCATAGATGATGATCATATAGTGACGCTGGGGGAAGGATGGACACCCACAGCTGATGGCGTTGATTATAATGGTGTAACAATCTTTATAAAGGATGAAAGTGTCAATCCCACAGGATCTTTCAAGGATAGGGGTATGTCCACGGCGGTGTCACATGCTCGACAGAACGGGATATCTGAGGTGTGTCTACCATCTGCAGGAAACGCAGGCGTAAGCGCCTCGGCCTATTGCCAAGCTGCAGGAATCAAATGCCATGTTTTCTTGCCTGAGACGATACCTACTCCCTTCATTGATGCAACAAAAGAATATGGTGCTGACTTGCGTTTGGAGGGAAGAACCATCGCTCACGCTGCCGGTAAGATGCGTGAAGAGATGAAAAAAGAGTGGTTTGACCTTTCCACACTGAAGGAACCTTTCAGAGTTGAAGGTAAAAAGACCATGGGATACGAAATTGCAGAGCAACTGGACTGGACATTGCCGGATGTTGTAGTTTATCCCACCGGTGGTGGCACAGGTCTCATTGGTATGTGGAAAGCGTTCAATGAAATGATCAATCTCGGTTGGGTGGCGGAAAAAGAGACAGGCATGCCGCGCATGGTAGTGGTTCAATCTGATGGGTGCGCCCCTATCGTGAAGGCATTTGCTGAAGGGCTTCAGGAAAATGACCTGTGGGAAGAGAGTCACACAGAAGCGCTGGGCCTGAATGTTCCCTCTCCGTTGGGGGGCGCATGGATGTTAAAGACCTTGCGGGACAGTGGGGGAATAGCTCTCATGGTGGATGAAGCTCAGATTATGGAGGCGTCACATGAGGTGAATGAACTGTCCGGTGTGGACGGTTCCTGTGAAGATGGTGTGTCGTGGCTCGGATTTAAAACATTGGTTAAGACCGGGTGGATCAGGAAAGGTGAGAAGGTGGTGATTCCCATCACCGGCGCCGCGGAGAGGTATGTTTGATCAAAATATGAGGATTGCAGTATGAACAGTCAGGAAGTACGTGACAAACACAAGAAACATCTTTTTGAGGCAGTAAAGAATTTTTACCAAGAGCCTGTTGTGATAACGGGGGCTAAGGGAACCCGTGTCTCCGATATGGATGGTAATTCTTATTTGGATTTCTTCGGCGGCATACTGACTGTTTCTGTGGGGCATGCCAACGAAGAGGTGAATGACGCTGTCATTGCTCAGGTAAATCATTTGACACACATATCTTCTCTGTACCCCACGGTTCCGGTGGTGGAGTTGGCCGAGCGGTTGGCCAGGATCGCCCCGGGGAACCTGGAGAAAGTGTTTCTCAACGCTTCCGGAACGGAAGCTGATGAAACAGCAGTCATGATGGCTCAACTTTACAGTGGGAACTCAGAACTGATAGCATTGAGGCACGGTTATTCCGGACGTTCTCTTTTAGCCCAATCCCTTACAGCTCACGCATCGTGGCGTGCCCTACCGACCCAGGTCTCTGCTGTAAAACATGCTGTGGCACCTTACTGTTACAGATGCCCGTTAAAGCTTAGCCACCCAGAGTGCGGTGTGGCTTGCGCGGAAGATATTGATGAACTGATCCGTACCACCACCACAGGCCAGGTTGCCGGCATCCTGGCTGAACCTATCATGGGTGTAGGCGGGTTTATTACACCTCCCGAAGAATATTTCAAGACCGTGGCAGAGATTGTCCGGAATTACGGTGGTGTTTTCATCTCAGATGAGGTGCAGACAGGTTTCGGTCGAACAGGGAAACGGTGGGGTATTGAGCATTATGGCGTGGAGCCTGATATGATCACCGTTGCCAAGGGAATTGCCAACGGCATGCCATTGGCAGCCGTGGTTACCACCCAAGAGATTGCAAGCACACTTACCAAGAATACCATTTCCACCTTTGGTGGGAGCCCGGTAAGCTGTGCTGCAGCCAACGCCACCATTGATATTATAGAGAGGGATCACCTCAAAGACAATTCCGCGGAAATGGGCGAAATTCTCCGGCAGGGGCTTGAGGGACTCAAAGAGAAATATCCAAAGGTAATTGGGGAAGTACGTGGAAAGGGCCTTATGCAGGGGATAGAACTTGTGAAAGATGAAACGACAGGTGACAGGACGCCCAACGTTGCCGCTGCCGATCAGTTGATGGAAGAGACAAAGAAGCGTGGGCTTTTTATCGGTCGAGGCGGACTCTACGGAAATTCCATGAGAATTTCACCACCACTTATTATCACCAACGCAGAAGTGGAAGAAGCTGTTGGTATTATGGATGATTCATTTAAAGCCATGGGCGTATAAGATGAACTCGCGAGTGCCAGGAAGTAAACCAGAACTTGAATACAGCCGTTGACGCTGTGTAAACTCCCGGTGTAGCCATGCCGATGTTCGATTACAAATGCGCAAATTGCGATCACACCTTCGAGGAGTTAGTTTATTCTTCTGATGAAGAACCTAAAGTGTGCCCCATTTGTAATGCCGAGGCGCCAGAAAAACTTATGAGTGCTCCCGCACCGTTAGTAGGATCAGCCGCTCCCACTTCGCCTGAGGCGTGTCCCTGCGGAGAAAAACAGGGAACCGGTTTTTCTTGAGCTTAGCAGAGCCCCCGGTCGGGGGCATTTGACCTTCCTTATTCATTTTGACTCCTGAACATTACGGCCTCTGGTCTCTCCTGCCACCGGTGGGAGCTCTTGCCCTGGCTCTCTGGAAAAAACAGATATACCCGGCACTGCTATTTGGTGTATGGCTCGGCTGGCTAGTACTCAACAACTGGAACCCCATAAGTGCAACAGGTTCTACGGTGGCAAGTATAGTGAATGTTTTTTCCGATGCGGGGAACACACGAATTTTACTCTACAGCCTGGCCGTAGGGGGGACACTTACCCTTATGAGTGCGACAGGAGGAGTTCAAGGATTTGTTAACTGGCTTGAAAAAAAGCGATGGGTCCGGAACAGGACCCAGGCACAACTTGTCCCTTTTCTGGTAGGTGTGCTGGTGACGGTGGAAAGTTCTATCACATCTTTGGTGGCGGGGACTGTAGGGCGGCCACTTACAGACCGTTTTAAGGTAAGTCGGGAGAAATTAGCTTATATATGCGACTCTACCTCAGCCCCGATCTGTATTTTGGTCCCGTTCAATGGGTGGGGAGCGTTTATTTTGGGCCTATTGGCGGTTCAAGGAGTTGAGTCGCCGGTGGCACTGTTGTTTCAGAGTATTCGTGTAAATTTTTATCCCATGGTAGCTATTGTAATCGTTTTCCTGAGTATCGTGCGAAAATGGAACTTGGGCCCTATGAAAGCGGCCGAGCTTCGGGCTCAACATGAGGGAAAAGTTTACGGAGATGATGCCCGACCCATGGTGGCCGATGATGTGGTGGGCGTAAAACCCCTGGAGGGGATTCAGTACCGTGCGGTGAATCTTATTGCACCTGTCATTACCATGGTGGTGAGCATTGTGGTGGGCATTTACGTAACAGGTCGACTGAGTGCTGGAGAGGGCACAGGGCTATGGGACATAATCAAAGCCAGCTCCGGGTCAACGGCGGTGCTTTGGGCGGTGATAATGAGTCTGGTGGTTATAGCAGCCCTTAATCTGTTCAGGGGACTCCCCCTCAACACATTTGTGGATCTTATTTTCAAGGGTATGGGCGGGATGATCCCTGTGGTTAGTTTGCTTCTACTGGCTTTTGCACTGGGGGATGCTGTTCGTCAGCTGGGAACAGGTGAATATGTGGCTGGTGTTATTTCAGGAGTTCTTAGTACAAAAATGGCAGTAATTGGTCTTTTCCTCATTTCGTGTTTTGTGGCGTTCTCAACGGGAACTTCCTGGGGGACATTTGCTGTCATGGTCCCCATAGCTATTCCTATGGCAACAACTTTGGACGGAAGCACCCCCATGTTTCTTGCAGCAGTTTTAGGAGGTGGAGTATTCGGTGATCACTGCTCCCCCATCTCGGACACCACCATCATTTCTTCTATGGCATCGGCCTCCGATCACATTGATCATGTCAGGACGCAGATTCCCTTTGCTACTGTAGGTGCTGCTGTGACGATTGTCATATACCTCATAATTGCCTAATTAAGCAACGAGGCTGTACACCCTACGCTCTATTTAAGTATATCGAGTACCGGGAGATCCGTTTTTAGTGGTAGATCGAGGAGCCTGGCGATGAGTGTCGCTGTCTGTGTGGTGTGGCTCGATTCTAAGATGGCACCAGACCGAATTCCCCGCCCCATGGCAAACAGTGTTGTTTTTAACTGCGGGTTATTTGGATCTCCCCCGTGGCCACCGCCAGGGTGGGGATAAATGAATGGCTGGTCCAGCTCGCCGGGAAAGTTGAAGCCATCATTAGCCAGAAGAACAAAATCTGTTTCGCCGTACCCTTTTAGCGTTTCCGGCAGGTCTGATCCTTCAACAAACCGCCCCCATTCTTTATTTCCCAGAAGAGACACGACGTTTTGCCTCACTGCATCGTCAGATGGATTTTTCAGATGAATAAAGGCGGCCCCGCCGGATGGATGAGCCACCACTTGCCAACTGGTGATTCCCCTGTTCCCAACGGTGAGTAGGCCCTTTTCATGTAATAGTGCATTGAGACGGATGTCGGTGTGGTGATCCACGTGGCCGTGATCACCGGTGACGATGAGTGTTGTATACGGCCACTGATTGAGCTCGGTGATCAGATCTATGACGGCACCTACCAGTGAATCAGCGAACAGAAATGCTTCCCGGACCCGATGGTGACGTCGGCCGTGTATGTGCTGTGCATCATCTGGCTGCAGAATGTGATAACCTGTGAGATGAGGGAGGCTTTTCCGGAAGACAGTTTTGAAAATGTGATGCAGATTCAAATCCCTTTGAAAGCCTTGAGTTGATTCTTCACTGGAGTTGAGGTCGCTGAAAAAAGCGAAATATTCAATCATCTTTGGAGGTTGATCATGCTGCCGCACAAGATCGAGAGTTGACTCCTTTTCATCCCACACCGGCTCAATTTCAGGAATGAGGTAATCAAATGGTCCGTTAACAGAGACCGGCCAGGGCGTAGCCGCCGTTACCAGACCTTTTTCCTGAGCCAAATGGAAGACAGTAGGGACTTTCAGACTGTCGGCCCACCAGTACCACGGCTCAAAGTTGCGTTTGGGATCGAACAGGTGGTTGTGGTTGATCCCGTGTTCAAAGGGAAGTCGGCCTGTCACCATAGAGGTGTGGGCCGGAAAAGTGTGGGACGGGAATACAGTAGTCACTTCTTTTATGTGTGCCCCCTCAGCTGCCATCTTGTTCAGGTTAGATAGATCTTCTGTTGAAAAGCCGTTTACTTCGGGGTTGAGAAAAATGTCAGCCCGGAGGCCGTCTATGGAGATAAGAACTACCCTGGGATCTGAAGATTTTCCTTTCGGGAGGCAGCTGACAAGGAAAAGACAGTAGAAAAAGAAAACTGGCAGAGTAAAACGGGCAACTGAGTGTCGCATGGTTCTGACCTTGTCCTACTTCAGATAGAGAACTTTCTGGGAATGCCGCTCCTTCATGCCCTGAGAGTTGGTCCATTTCAGTGTGATGATATAAAGGCCACCGGCAAATCGAGAGGCATTCCAGGGAAATTCAAAGTGACCTGCTGGAAGGGATCCCTGGGCAAGCATCTCTACCTCTTTACCCAGCAGATCGTGCACAGAGAGAGTTACTTCAGAACCTTTTTTCAGGGTGAAAATGATCTTTGTGGAGCTGTTGAAGGGTGACGGGTAGACCGATAGAAGGTTGTACTCTTCAGGTGCAAGGTTATGTTTCAGGGAAAGGGGTAGGCTTTTGTCCGCCAGGCTTTCTATCCATGCAAACCCTAAGAACAGCAGTATAGCTGCGGCTTCGCTGTGCGTCCCGCAATCACATTCGTAGAGCTCAACTTGTGTAGCACCGTTCTCCTTGAATGTTTCATAAGCTAGCCGTGTATTTTTCACAGGGACTATGTCGTCACCGGAGCTGTGGTATAAACGCATGGGTGCCTGAGGTGTCCAGTCGTAGAGATCGTTGTCCCGGAGGGCCTCGCGGAGGGGGTGGTTTTCATTGCTGCTGAATTCTTCTACGACGTCCGGTCGCATAATTTCCATGGGAACAGAAGGCATGGCGGCGTTGATTTCGCTGGAGGAGTGTGTCCCGTCAAACAGTGCTGGTAGTGACGTTGCATAATCTTCTTTCAGAAAATCAGTAGGACTGTCCCAGATATTATAATATTCATCAAAAGCAAACAGTACATAAGGAAGATAGTAAGGTGAGGGATACTCCTCCCCTGACAACATAAGTTCTACCATGGTACCGGACATATCGTAGGCACCGGCTCCCGGTGCGGAGGCAGTGATGGTGAACTCATCTGAATGTTTTTCTTCGATCATTTTGTGGGTCGCCATCATGGTGTAGCCCCCTTCTGAATAGCCTGTAAGGAATAGCTGTTCATTAAGCTCTATTTTCTTTTCCTCGCAAAAGGTGCGGGCTGCTCTGAGCATGTCGATAACAGCAGTGGCGTTCGGTTCGGCCATCTGATAAGGGTGGAACAGTTCAGATTCACCAAGCCCAAGGTAGTCAGGGATAACGGTAAGGTATCCGGACGAACCTGTCCACATAGCAACGATTCCATAGCCACCATCAAATCCTGTGGCAGAGGATGCCTCATCCCGTTTCACCATGGTCCCCGATTGAAAGCTGAGAACAGGTAACGCAAAATCAGGGTTTTTTGGAACCGTAACTGTACCTGAAGCAATAGTGGGCTTTCCATCAGGGTCTATGGTTTCATAGACCAGCTTATAGATTGACGCACCGTAGGTTGCCTTATAGAATAGAATTGTCCCTGACAGCTCCCGGTCGACTTGGTATGCAGTTTTATGTTCTAGAAGTTCTGAGGAGATAAGCCGCCCCCGGTCGCCGGTCATGGATTGACCGACCGCCAGGTTGAATACAGTAACAATTATGAGCACAAAAAGTCGGTTTAAGATTTTCATCCGTGGTGTCGGTAATGTAATAACAATCCTACATGTGGCGATTGGGCATAAAGCGGCAGAAAAGGAGACTGTACTGGGAAGTTGTCAATCATTTATTGTGAAATTTACAGCCCGTCATTTAGAAAGCGCAGGAGCAACATATGGTGCACAATTGGACCTTTTCATTTTTTCTTGACATATATGACAGTATTAGGTTACACTCGGGACGATTGGCTTCCCTAATCCGGGGTAGATAGCTAAACGATAAATCCGAGGTAAGCTGTGAAGCAAATAGCTAAAGGTATTTTTATACTGACGAGCCTGTTTCTCTTGGCGACGGCTCTTCCTGCCAAAACGTACAAAATTTCCGGTAAGATCATTGATCTTGAAGGTAAAGGTGTAGGTGGAGCTGAAGTTGTTCTGCTGGATGCAGACGGTGAAGAGATAGGTAAAGAGACGACTAAAAAAAGAGTTGGAAAGGGTGGTTTTGGTTTTAAAAAAATAGACTCAGGAACTTACACCCTTAAGGCTAGTGGTGATGGAGAAGAAGCAACTCAGGAAGTGACCGTTGAAGATGACGACGTTGAAGTTGAGCTGACACTTGGTGCTGAACCTGCGCCAAAGAGGAGGGTCGCTGCCGGTGAGGGTGATGAAGGGGCGGAAGAAGGAGAAGCAGAGCGAATGCCTCAGGAAGAGTATGTGATGACTGAAGTCAGTTTTGAGCTGAAGAAAATGGCTGCTGAACTGGATCACATGTCTGGCCAGGTTCGTGACCTCCAAGCCCGCAGTGAAATGTGGGTCAACCCGCTTTCCATTTACCAGAAAGAGATTATTCTTGATAACGGCAGCACTGTTTTTGGCAAGGTGGTCTATCAGGACGAGGAGATCCTGAAAATAGAATCACTTGTGGGCTACCTAGTGATTGACAGGAGCACCGTTGTGCGGATTGTGGAAAATGTGATGGCACAGGAAGAGCCTGAATATGTGCCTGAGCAGATACGGGAATCTTACAGTCCTCCTCCCATGCCCAAGCTTGCCCAACCCCGTTATGTTTCTGCCGAGTCAGGTGACCGAGCCGCCAGCCGTGACCGAGCCGCCAACATTGTTTTGGTAGGAAACATTGCTGAGAAAAAGGACCGGTCCAATAATGTGGCACTGGCAGGGCAGGTGAAAAACGTAGGTGGCAATCGGGCCGATTTTGTGAAAGTTAATTTTGTTCTCCGGAAAAACTGGAGTGGTGAGACCAGAACGCTCACAACTTTTGTAGCCGGTTCTTACTATACGTTTGATTCAGGGATTACCACTGATTCTTCACTTCTACCGGGGGCTACAGGCAATTTTGAACTTATCATTCCCGCTGATGTGGGGTCATTTCTCGGTTATTCTTATACTATCGATTGGGAAGAGTACGAATGATCAACAGCCAGAATCTTTGGCTCAGGCCGCTTGTAACTGCCGGCCTTTTTCTGTCCGCACTCAGCGGCCAGCAATCGTCTTCTTCTTCAAATTCAGGTGACTTTTTTCTAGATCTGGGCGTGGTCATTGAGCCTGCCACCGGTAAAGAAGAAACAGACCACTACATCAAATCACCTCCAGAAAAAGCCTCCTTTTTTGTAGATAAGGAACCCAGTGGATCGGTCTACATGGCAACCACCAAAGAATTGCACGAAACGCTCAAACGGATTCATGAAAAAATTGAAGGCCTTGAAACCAATCTTCATAATGAAATGACCGGTCTGAAGGAAGAAAACTTCCAACGGATGAATAACAGAATTGCTTTGCTAGAAAAGGCACTTGCAAGTCAGATGACAACACTCCAGACTGAGAATAAAGAATTGCGGGGAATGGTCTCCGACCTACTTGCACAAGAGGCCCCTGTGACCGCGGAAGCATTTTCTCCCCCTGTAGTAGCAGAAATTGTGGTGCCGCCTGTTCCCGGGATTACACTTGAGGATGAGACAGAGTTACTACCTGAAGAAGATGCTGCTGTGATTTCAGAAGTGGCAACTTTCAACAAAATGATCTACATGAATGGTGTCCTAGCTTACCAGCGAGGAGATTACGGTGCGGCAGTGGGGCATTTTGAGAAACTGGTCCTGATGGAACTTGATGATATTACAGCTGGCAACATTATTTACTGGTTAGCTGAGTGCCACTTCCGTTTGAACAATTACAGAGAGGCTTTAAGTTTGCTTGATCGGGTTGATGTGCTGTTCGAATCTGATAAGCGCGATGATGCCATGGCCCTCACCGGTCTGGTGTACCGGGAGATAGGAGAGAACGACCGAGCCCAGCAAGCCTTTGCCGAAATAGTCGATTTTTTCCCTGAAAGTGAATATCTCCGACTTGCACAGATGGAATTAAGGAAGGAAGTGAAATGATTCCCCGGCGCATTGTAACAATTCTCGCTCTAGTTCTCTTTTTTCTGGCGCCCTTGTCTGCAGTGACGCGTGTTTCTTTCATTCACCCGGGTTCCATGATGAAAATCCCGACTGCATTCATTAAACGGTCCCCCTACCTCTTTTCCAGCGGTTTTACCACAGAGGTTCACAACTTTTCACCATACAATCAGGTGACTGGTGTGTTTTTTAGCATGGATGTTTCTGACCGTTTTACCCTTGGCTTTTCTTCCGGGACAGGGGCGAATCCTGAAGAGATTGAGAAACTTGAAACATCCATGGAAACATGGGTTGCTCCTGCCGAGTTTGGTTTTCACACACAGTACAAAGTTTTTGTTCGCCAAGACATGTCAGTCTCAATCGGTCTGCATGACATTATTTTTGAAAATGATGCAAGTGAAGGTTTGCGGCTCGACCCCAAGCAGCTCTCCTTTTTCGCCGCCGTGGGCAGTGAGAAGGAATTTGGACCGTATCGTATGAGTACCTATATGGGTTTTGGGACCGGAGGTTTTTCATCATCCTCTTCTGCCATTGGTGCCACGGCCGACACGGAAATTGATACAACCGCTGATGAACAGGGGATGGGTGCTGGGGCTTTTGCGGGCGTTTTGCTAAATACACCATATATGCCCAAGTGGGGCGGGATAGATTTTGTGGGTGAATTCGACGGTTCGGGCCTCAATGTGGGACTCCGCATCCCCCTTACCTCGGATTACCGTCTGGGCCTAGGGTTCACCCACATAGAAAATTTGCCCGATTTCTCGGAGAAGTACAGTGGAAAGCACCCGGGCATTATATTGAATTTTTCAATGAATGTACCGAAAGGTGTTGCTGGTCTGCCGGGGATGCCCGGCGGTCCGTCACCTGTGCCTGATGGCATTGCAGGCCCGGGGGCCGGAATCATCGATTCCACGCTCATGGCAGCGGACGGTGCTGTAACGGTACTACGGGATTCACTGAAATTGTCACGACACCAAGTTCGGAACCTTGCTACGCAGGTATCTTTATTGCAGCAGAAGTCAGTTTCCCTGGCGGATTCAGTTAAATCGCTTAACCTTGAAAAGAATGTATCACAGAAAAATATTAACCGCGCCATGCGTCACCTTTCCAGGTCGCTCCGCTATTTTCATTCCGGAGACTACAGGGAAGCGCTTCAGGAAGTGGAGACAGCTCTTGAGCTTAATCCCAACCTGGCTCTTGCCTATGCCCGCCGGGGGTCTATCTATTATCAGCTTGGCGATCCGCAAAGAGCGACAATCAACTGGAATCTTGCCCTCCAGATGGATCCGGAATATGACGATGTGAGGAATATTTTAAAGGCTCTTCATGAAAATAGATTGAAAACAACAAGTTTCTCCAGAGATGAGGATTAGTTTATGGATATTGCCACACTTGTAGGAATTCTTTTAGGACTTGGCTTCACTGTTGGCGGTATTGCCATGGCCGCCATAGCAGCTGGTGCTTCAGCCATGGTTTTTGTTTCCGGTTCCAGTTTTATCATTGTATTCGGGGGGATGATTGCTTCCGTGTCGGTGGCCTTTCCCCTTTCAGAAGTACTGAAACTGGGGGCAGCCATGGGTGCTGTTTTTAAAGGTGGCGGCGAGAAGCTTGGCGGTCTTGTAGATGAAGCAGTTGAATTGGCTGATGTGGGAAGAAAGGGTGCTGCGGATCTGGAAAAAGGTATTGAAAGCGTCGGAAATTTTTTCTTCAAAGATGGAGTTCAGATGGTGGTAGACGGATACTCTGAAGAAGAACTTGTGGACATTCTTAATACACGAATTGACTACAGGGAGATCCGTGAAAAGAGTCAGGCTGAACTATTTAAAACCATGGGAACCATGTCACCGGCTTGGGGCATGATCGGTACACTAATTGGTCTTGTTATCATGCTGGCCGGTTTCGGCGGTGAGGGCGGTGGTACTGACGCCCTTGGGATTGGTATGTCTGCAGCTCTTATCACTACTTTTTATGGCGCACTTCTTGCAAATCTTTTTTTCTTGCCAATGGCAGCGAAACTGAACTCGAGGATAAGCCAGACAAGTACATCACAGGCCATGCTAGTGGAAGCAGCACGGTTGATCCATCAGCGCAAACACCCACTTATAGTTAGAGAGAAATTAAATTCGTTCATTCCTCCGAAGGAGTGGAAGAGAGAAGAATAGTTATAATGGCTGCCACCCCTCAAGAGAGAAAAAAGTACATAGCTAAAGGCCGTGACCAGGTAGAAGAAGGTCTACCGGGCTGGTTCGGCACGTTTGCTGACATGATGACTTTGCTTTTTGCGTTTTTTGTATTGCTTGCGGCCATATCGACTATTGATCCGGTAAAGCTTCAGGAAATGGCTGATGGCATGGGTAAATCGGTAGGCAAAAAGGAAAAATTGGAGAATCAGTCTATGTCACTGGCTGATGTGAAAAAAGCTGCGCAGGAAATGATAGAGGAGATGGAGGCCGATCCTGAGACGGGAGAAAAACCTGTAGAAGTAACAACTGGCCCTAAAGGCGTTACAATCGGTATATCTTCTGATATCAGCTTTTCTTCTGGATCAGCTAACCTGAAGCCAGAAATCGTTAACGTTCTCGATAAAATTGTACCCACAATAGAATCCTCTTATTTTATGGTGGCTGTGGAAGGGCATACAGATACAGATGTACTTCCTCAATCCATTCAATCAAAATACCCCTCTAACTGGGAGCTTTCAGGTGCGAGGGCGGCCTCTGTGGTAAGACAGCTGATAAATATGGAGGTGGATCCAACGAGGCTTCAGGCTGTTGGCTATGCGCAATATATTCCGAGAGATCGACCAACTGACAGAGTAATAGATGATGAACTCATTGCAGAGTTAAATGCTACAAGAGAACTGAAAGCCCGGAATCGCCGTGTGGAAATTACTTTCCTTGCTTCAGGTTCGGGGTCACAAATGTCTAAACTGGAGGAGAAAACTCCCCCAAAACAGTAATATTCCGAGGTAAAGGGAGAGCGGTAAAATGAAAATGATGCGGATCATAAAAACAGCCTTTATAGGGCTTACACTCATAACGAGCATGACTGCCCAGGAATCGACGTACCTGGCGCAAAAGCTGATGCTTGAGAACGACCTGCGCAGCCGAATAGAATCGGCCCTGCAGAAAGTCATGGACGATCATAGATATGTCCTTGATGTAACAGTGGGCCTGAAGTTCACACCCACCGTTACTGAGGAAGTAACGTTCCGTCCCGCAGGAGCTGATGATGCCAGATCTGCAGTCAGGTCAGGCCGGCAGGAATCTGCAAGATCTGTCCCTGTCACATCTGAATCATCCGAGCCTCGCTCACGAATGACGGGGATCCCCATTCCGGGGTTTGATTTCCAGAGCATGGAAGATGATGAGCCTGTTGTGGAATCTGTGGCTGACGAAAATGTTGAAGAAGAAGTTGAAGTCACAGAAGGTCCAAGTAAAGGTTCGCAAATTTTAAGCCAGTCTTACAAAGACACCAAAGCGTCAGTCCCAGTTGTTGAGCGGCTTGAAGTGAGCTGTATTTTGCCTGAGGGTTCGGCACCTGAACTGATCGAAAACGTGAGGCAAATCATTATGGTGGCATCACATTTTGACAGAAGCCGTGGAGATGTACTTTCTGTCATGACCGCCTCTTTTCGGCAAAGGAAAGATGAAAGAACAGCTGAGTCTATTATACTCCGTTCTATTGCAGAAAAGATTGATAATTTGGAAGAGCAGCAGGCAGATGCCGAGGCCCAGGTAGCAGAAGATTGGCGTATGGAACTTGATAGTTGGAAGAGTGAAGAAGCAAGGCGCCGGGAAGAAGAGCGTGCTGTGTGGCGAGCTGAACTCGATCGTCTTGAAAATGACAGAATGACTCGAGAATTTCAGAACGAAAGGCAGTCGCTTTTGGAGAGAGACTCACTCCGAATGGACCAGCTCACCCAGGAAATTTCTCAACTTAAGGATATTCTTGCTGGTCCTCAACTTTCCGATGAAGAACAGGCAGCGACCGAACAGGCTGTAATGAGCAAAGAGGAGGAGAAAGCGGCATTGGATTCTCTCATTGAAGAGAAACTGGCCATGCTGGAGCAAGCACAAAGAGAGATGGATAGCATGGGAGGTGGGATGAGTAATATTCCCATTTATCTTATGAGTGCTATTTCTCTATTGGCTGTTTTGGCTCTGGCAGCGGTGATTTTGTTTAATGGCCGTTCCAAACCCAAATATGTTATGCCTCCGCCGTGGATGATGCAACAGCCGCCGAAAAAAAAAGTGAATAATA